>Ga0233439_10002474_pt1 | contig 20767 bp, 14 predicted proteins | sample SI_123_September_6_FD_182713 | JGI IMG/M metagenome (GOLD analysis project Ga0233439, IMG submission 182713) | Seawater microbial communities from Saanich Inlet, British Columbia, Canada - SI_123_September2016_100_MG | ecosystem: Environmental > Aquatic > Marine > Inlet | place: Canada: British... | reverse complement strand
TAAGAGGCCATTCCATGAATGTGATTAGAGACAGTGCTAAAAAACAATTTCTCTATTATTATTCTTCAGCAGGGGCTGAATACCAACGTCCTTGGAAAGAATCATCAGTATTGTCAATATGAATGAATAGATTCAATGAAGTCCAAACAAGAGTATTGAAGCCATCACCTAAGTTATCTGAACCACCCGCTTTGGTTACCATAAAATCAAGGTTATCTGTGCCTGAATGCCATTCTTGCCAGAATGAAATATCTCCTCCAGCACTAAAGAAATTGAATGTTGCATAATCATTAGTAAAAAATGAACAATGGTCACTTGCACAGGTTTCTTCACTAGCCCAGTGAATATCATTTTGAGGTGTATCATCAAAACTCATTTCATCTTCAACAACCATTCGCACCCATTCATTCATTTGGCTGAGATTACCTTCATCAGCACCTGCTGTTGCAATCCCTAAGTCATATGGACCATATCCAGGGGGAGGAATGATTGGATAATTGAGTGAAACCATATCAAAATTCATGTAAGCCTTGATGCTTTGATTTTCTGGCAAATGACTAACGAATGCTGCAGAACCAAGCAATCCTTCTTCTTCACACGCCCATAGTGCTGCTGCCACAGTGTGGTCCCATTCCCGACTTGCAATCCCTTGAGCAACTTCCATACTTACAGTTGAACCACTGGTATCATCATTAGCACCTTCACTTGTGCCTCCGCCAGGAGGAGTAAATGCATAAGCAACATCAAAATGACCGCCTAATAATATGATTTGGTCTGGATATAATCGTCCGTATTTGTAGCCTACAACATTGATTTGGTCTGGATCATCTTCGTAATGAGTTACGACTACTTCATCAAATCCATATGTCTCCCAAATTGCTGCCATTCCATTGGCAGCAGCCTCATAATTTGCCCCACCATCATGAATAGAAGCACTTGCACACCATCTATTATTCCAATCAGTAGTCAACATATCAATCGTATCAAAGGCTCTACGTCCATCGACTAACATCATCTCACTTGAATCTTCAAGAGTTAATGTTGCATTCCAAAATATTTCATCATCAATGGTACTAACTGAAAGTTCCAACTCATTCAGTTCACTATCTATTATCAGTAACTCAACAGTTGTTACTTCGGAAGAATAAGTCCAGTTCATTGAATCTCTATACACATTATATTCATCAACAAAAAACATACCAGGGGAGCGATGAACTTTGAAATCAACATTTGAATCCACTTCTAAGAAGTAAGGCTGACCGCGTATTGCAATCAATGTTTGCTCTTCCCCAACCGAGATATCAGCAACAACTTCGCTAACTGAATCTTCACCAAAGCAACCCGAAAGGGGTGCTAATAGGAATATGGACACCAATAATATTGCCTTAATGCTACGCATATTCTCACCAATTAATTTCAGCCCCAATCACATGGCTCAAGAATCTCTTGACCACCCATATGTGGTCGCAAAACTTCAGGAATACTTACTCTACCATCAGCGAGTTGGTTTTGTTCAATAATCGCTACCAGTGCCCGAGATGTTGCTACTGCTGTTGAATTGAGAGTATGTGCAATCGGTTGAGATGCATGGCCTGGTTGGCCATAGCGTATATTCAAGCGATTGGCTTGATAGTCAGTACAATTTGAACAGGAGACGATTTCTTTGTATTGATTTGCTCCTGGAATCCATGCTTCAAGATCATACTTTCTTGCAGCAACAGTCCCCATATCTCCAGTACAAATGTTAACTACCTCGTAATGGATTTGTAAACTATCCCATAAGTCAATACAATTCTGTAACAACTCTTCTTGAAGTTCCCATGATTGTTCAGGGGTTGCGAAAATAATTTGTTCAATTTTTGTAAATTGATGAACTCGCCAAATACCTAAGTCAGATTGACCATGCGAACCGACTTCTCTTCTAAAGCAAGGTGACACACCTACAATTTTCAAAGGTAATTGATGTTCTGGGATTGTCTCATTCATGTACATCGCTGTAAGTGGGTGTTCTGATGTTGCTATCATGTAGAAATTATCAGGTTCAACTCCATACATTACTGTTTCAAAATCAGCCAAATCAGTAACACCTTCGTAGGCTTCTCGGTTCATCATTACAGGAGGCTGAACGAAAGTGAAGCCTCGCTGGCGAATGAAATCAACAGCATATTGTTGTAAAGCAAACTCTAGACGAGCCAAATCTCCCTTGAGGAAGAAGAAACGTGAACCAACAATCTTTGCAGCACGTTTCAAGTCAACCCATTTATTCATCTCAATTAGTTCGTTATGAGTTCGAGGCTCAAAATCAAAACTTGGTTTCTCACCATGTACACTATGCTGTGTATTACCGCTTTCATCAGCACCTTCTGGAACATCTGGATGGAGGATATTTGGAATTGTCATGCGGATTTTATCCCTCGCTGCTAGAGCATCATCTGTTGCAGTTTCCGCAGCACTAATCTTTGCCCCTAAGTCTGCAACTTGCGCCTTTATCTTCTCGGCCTCATCTCGATTTCCAGATTTCATTGCCTCTCCAATACCGCGAGCTGCGACATTCTTTTGTTGTCTCAGTTGATTGGTTTGATGCTGCATATCTCTCCACTGTTGGTCTAATTCAATCACTTGCTTAATTTTGTCATGGGGAATACCACGCTTATCGTGATCTGCAAAGATCACTTGGGGGGTTTCTCTAAACAAAGTAATATCAAGCATTTTCTTCACCAACTAATTCCAAAACTGAACAATGAGGCCCCTATGAAGTATAATCCTGCAAGGAGATATCCGAGGATAGCGCCACCATTTAGCAGAGGTAATCCTGCTTGTGCCTTTCCTTGTGCTACGAAATACATCAATGCCGCGTACCCGCATAGGCCGCCGACCAATGCGCCAAGCGCAACCGGCATTGCCACAGATTCGTCAAGCCATTGAGCGCAAGACAGAACTAACATTCCAGGGAAAATAACATCGCCGAGACCCATAAACATCGCTTCTCCACCCTTGTTTTTGGCAGCAGTTTTAGCCTGTTTGTTTTCGGAAGATGTTTGAGCAGGAATATCTTCGCCTCTGTCACTTATTTGTGGTTGATTTTCTTTGAATGAGTATCCTTTATCTTGAGGGGCAACCAATAGGATTGGAAGTCGTAATCCAATCATTGTGTCGGCTAAGTCTAGCATGTGCTTAGATTTGTAAACTGCCCATGCATCATATATTGCAGCAGCTATCATGAAGATAATGATAAGAGAAGGAACGAAAGAGACACCAAGCATTACAATAACTCCTGAGCCAACTAATATTCCTACGCTGTTAACCACATACCATTCGCTGTGAACATATAACAAAACCATCAATGCGATAGCGACAATTAATCCAACTAATAGTGGTCCATCATACAGTTGTAATCCGTCCAATGCCATCATATCGCCTGTAACCTTTCCTTGCTTAGCAGTTGCACCATCTGTATCATAAATTGCAACAAATTGGGAACTACTTTCTGATTCATCAACAAAATAACCAGTTGTGAAATTTGAGTCTATTGGGAATGAAATTCTATTTTTCAATAAAGTACCATGTAGCCAAACTGCAGAATCTTCTGTGGCAATTAGCATATCAGTATATCCAGATGTATCCAAATCGGTTAATCTAACGGATTGTATTGTATTAGAGAAATCCATCAAGTGCATTTGTTCCTCAACTTCAATTTCAGCCGATTGATTCCATTCAATTCCAAGAACATCGCCATTGCTTTCACCAAGTAGAACAAAACCAGTATTGGAACTTGCATTTTCCATTGTTACATCAGACCAAGGAGAATGACCAAAATCAGAACTAGTATAGGAACTAGTTGCATTTCTAACAAAAACACTCTTTGCAGTTTCAACAATATCCTCTTCACTAAAAGCTCCATTTGTATCTTCTAATTCAATAATGGCTACTTGAGTCATTGTACTGATTAGTAATCTGTCCTCTGAAATAGCCTCGGCATATAGTAGTCCATCGCCCACTCCAAGATTGGTAGGTAATGCCCATGTCGCTTGTGGTCCCGGCGAAAGGACCTCTCCAAACACCTTGTAATGGAACATTGTATCCTCATTGGCAATAAGATACATAGAATCATCAATTTGAACTGCTAATGAACAACCTGTGTGCATATTTGGCAGCGCAACTATCTGTTCATCAAGATAAGTATGGCAAGCAAAAGTATTCAATTTTTCACCAGTGTCAATATCGATAGTCCAAATCCATACACCGTTTGTGAAGGTTGCTATATTTCCATACAAAGCAACATTTGTACTGCCCACATCATATCCGGGATTTCGCGCTTGGTCAACTTGCCATACCGGCTCTCCTTCAAATGGCAATCCCTGCCAAAGACTGACAGAATCATTCCATGGACCATCCGTTTCACCAGTTAATTCAGTGGTCAGAAAACCATCCAACCCATATGGAATAAGGAAAGATTCACTCGTAGTTGATGAGGCAGAATCATATTCAAATGGTTCAGTATCAAAATCAATAACAAACATATGTGCTAAAGGAACAGTTGTATACATTAGTGCAATCGCTAATACACCCATAATTCCATATTTTATTATCCAGTCCTTCTTGTATTTTGCTAGAACCAGTATAGCCGCAGTAAATAAGAAAATAAATGTCAATTCAATTGCGATATATTTTACTTGAGTTGCACCAGCCTCTCCAAATGCATGTAATCCGGCGATATCATACCATGGTCGGATAAAAAGAGCGATTGCGATAGTAATTACGAACATAAATGCCATTCCGATCATGCCGGAAAGTTGGTCTTTTATTGAATCGATAAAGGATTCACTACGAAGTTCCCTCTCAACAGCAGCGAACTTTTCAGAAATATTCCGGCCTGAATTATCGAGATTCTCTTCTTCGCTCATAACAGATGCGAGTTAGGGCTTGCATATGACTGTCACTCTCACAACATTCCCCCTAAAGGGGGAAAATCATAGTCTTTACAATATTCAGATGTTGTTTTGAATCACTAATTTTGACTTCTAGGGTCCTTGGGTCCTTCTGCACTTTGAATCTCAACACCATGGGATGTTAGGTATTCAACTCCATTTTCTCCCATAAAACCGCCATCGACAATAACAACCCTTTCGATCCCAGAATGATGAATCAATTTCGCACACATCATACAAGGCTCTCCGGTAATGATTAACCATGCACCATTGGTTGGAACGCCATTTGCAGCAGCATTGCAAATCAGATTCATTTCAGCATGGTGACAACCAATTTCAACCCGTGTTCCAGATTCCACTTTATGGGTGTCCCGGAGGCATTCCTCGCCTCCACAAAGACGTCCACCCCCCCTTGGTCCACCGTTATATCCATCCATCAAAATGACATTTCTTGCAGGGTCAACCAGTAATGCGCCGAATTTCCTGCGCGGGCAATTTGAAGCCTCGGCCAAAGCTAAGCATTGTTGTATTCGGATTGTTAAATGCTTGTCTTTCATACCCTCACCAAACCTTGCAATCACTGTTCTTGTTTCATATCTTCGCAAGTAAACTCAGGTCTTCATCACTATCAAGATATAGCAAACCAAGGAGATTACCTTGTAAGTAAATAGAGCCTAAACTAACGATTAGTCCAACATCAAATGTTGATTTTTCCTCAATTATTGACAATGCACTTTCAGGATATTCAACAGCAGATATATCGCAATCAATTGACATGAAGTAATTCATCAATTGCTTAGGTTCAATTCCAGGATATCTCCCACCCTGTGGAGCGGTGACAATAATCTCTCTCGGGGGATTAATTTGACAATAATCGAGTAATGGTGCAATAAATTTGTCCATTTCTTTCTGCGGAGATGTTGCAAAAATCAACGACCACGCTTGAATCTTATAATTCTCAATAACATTTGCAACCTCTGGCATCACCCTTTCCATTCCACTTGGATTATGTGCGCCATCTAGTAGGAATTCATGACCGCCTGTTTTTGCAGCAGGTATGAATTGCATCCGCGCAGGCCATTGCAGGGAATTCTTTGCTTGCCATACATTTGATGTATCCATTCCATTTCGTTTTAATGCATGATCTACGAGAATTGCAGCCTCTTGGCGAGTGGTGACCATCGGTGGAATCTCAACAAAGATTGGTTGAGCAGGTAGTGGTGTTTCTGCAAGTTCTATGTTTCCAGCAGATTGACATTCTTCACGCATTGCAGATTCCACTTCATCATCTTCAGGATTGCGAATAATTATCTTTACTCCTGGTCTTGCAATAGCAACCTTTTCCTTTGCAATTTTGCAAATATCATCGCCCAAAATTTCAGTATGTTCGGGTGAAATAGAAGTGATAATACATGTGTCTGCGGGAGCGGTTCTCGTTGCATCAAGTCTCCCGCCTAATCCTGTTTCTAAGATTAATACGCTAACATTGTGGGTTGATGCAGTTACCATTGCACATAGGTATGTAATTTCAAAAAAGGTTAGTTCTATTTGTGGTGCTTCAAGACTAATTTGCTGTACCTCCGCTAATGCACTATCAAATAATTCACTAGAAATCGGCTTTCCATCAATTCTAATCCTTTCCTCAATTCTGCTCACATGAGGTGATGAAAACAAGACGGTGGATTGACCTGAGAGTTGTAGTGATGCGGCTAATATTGCACATGTTGTGCCTTTTCCATTACTGCCTGCAACGTGGAAAATATGAGTATTGTCAAAATGAAGATTCAGCCGGTCCAAAGCCGCCTTTGTATTCGGTAATCCTAAAGCCATCCCTTTGGATTTAGAGGAATTTAGCCATTGGCGAACCTCTTCCATTGCTTGCCCCATTGCAATGCTCTACGGTATATCTCATAGCATCTTTGGCTAATTCTTTTTGAATAGCCAAAAACTTGGTAATAATGATGATAACATTTTCCAATTGGAAAATTAATTTTGCAATTGAACATTTACTGCCAAAAGCGGCGAGTTCTCGCATATTCAACTTCTGCTTTGTGAATCATGTGCAACAACGAATCTTCGTCATTTGGACGAACCTTTCTCAACACTCGCTGAGCGGTTGCTTCCCCAATGCCTCTACCCATTAGGCATAGAATCGCATCATACCCTCTGCTAGCGACAGTTGTTGCATTCTTCATCATCCTCCCTTCATCTTTAGGATCGGTTGAATTAACCCATTCCTCAAGCATTTTTTGCATTCCTTCTCGAGCGCATGCCATCATTCGTCCTTTGCACTTTAAACAAATCTTGGCATCATCCATTTCTTTGTATCTTGCAACTCTAAATCTTCTTATCGCTTTACATTTCAAGCAGCACAAAACCGCTCTTTCATTTTCTAATCTTAGTTTCAATCTAGCTCTTACTGCGGCATTATCCCAGTTGGGCAATAACATATCTCGACTATTATGACTTGAAACCCCCAAAGGGCCAGTCGCAGTCATTTCGATTTCTATCAATCCAGACTGAATAGCATGCACAATATCTCTTGCACCATCAACATCCATTCTCTCATGGAATAATTTTCCAAGAACTTCTTCCATTACAATAGTGCCGCGATATTTCTTTAACAATGCTTGCAAATTTATTTTTCTTGGGTCAACACCATGCCTAAGTATTGCGAAAGTTTTGGCAACTTGAGCAAATCTCCATCGCACTTGGCGAGAATTTGGCAATGTCACACTTAGAAGTCCAGTGATTGCATCTGGAGGTGTGTCCATTAACCATTTTAGGAAATCTTGCCCATTTACACTAGATACCTGTAGTGAAATTCTTGTTGGTTCAACCACTAATCTTCCCCAGCCGCCTGATTTTGTACTTGCCATCGCAAGCAAGAATTGGCCAATTGCTTCATTAATTCTCGAACCATTACATGAATTGATTACCACAGCATCATCTCTTTCCTCAATGGTTATTTTTCGGTCGGTAGGAAGGTGTCCAGTTGCTTCAATATGCTCTCGAATCGCTTCACTGAGCAAACTCATAGCCTCTCCATCAATCGGATGGTCGGATAATTTTGAATCACGTTGTGCAAAGATGCTATTGACATCTAATCCTACTTGCTTTTCGCTTTCTTCATCATCTTCAATAATCACGCCTTCAAGCAAATTCAAATCTTCAGCAATTAATTGACGAAGTCGGCCAATATCTCTTGCAACCTCTTTTGGAACCGGAGGTAATTCACCAGTCCACTGAGGTGCATGAGCTTGATCGGTTACCGGAGTTACCAATAATTCAGATTTCTCAGAATCAGCATCGATTATCAGCCAGGTCCTTCCAGCCATTACAAAACGCCTTGGAGACCCATCATCATCTTCTCCAGAATCATTTAGACTTAGAACAAATGCTTCATCAACACTACCTAAACTTGTCCTCGTCACAGCATCTCGGACACGATATTTCTGTTTATCTGGAATCATTGAAAGATGGTTCGTAACCCACTGTCGAGTTCTTCCAGCGGTAGAAACCCACCCTTTGGCGAATCGTTTTGGTATCTTTACTTCGAGATTTTTTACCTCATTTGATATTTCTTCTTCTGGTACTGTGTACAGTGGTCTCTCTTCGGGTAACTCTTCGCCTCTTGCCAATGCTTCCACGCGTGCGAGTTCGTAGACTGTTTTGGGCCATCTATACCAAGCAACTTCAGCAGGATTAGCGCAATACCTTACAACCCATCCATCCGCTAGTATTGTTGCAACATTTTCGGTATCTTCTTTTCTCCAGCGTTCAAATTGACTACTATTGGCAATGCTCGTGGTGATATCAGAAATGGGAACTGCTCCGAAAGAATGTGCCATCAATACGATTTGATTTGCAGCAACAGAATATGGCATTTCTCTCCATTCAACCGGTTCAATTTTTCCTTCCATTGCCCGCCTTGCAATAACAGCAGCCTCAGCAACATCATCAGCATTCCATGATAATAAATGACCTCGCCCTAATCCCCCTAATCGGTGGTCTGCTCTACCAACACGCTGTAGCATTGAATCAACAGAGCGTGGACTCTTTATCTGCACAATACGATTGATTCTTCCTACATCAATTCCCAATTCCAAACTGGATGTACACACTAGGCCAGATAAGTTTCCTTCGCGCAAATCATCCTCCATTTTTTGCCGAGTTTCAGTGGCTAAGGAACCATGATGCACTCCAATTGATAGGTCTGGAGCCATATTTGACAGTCTACTTGAAATCGTTTCAGCATCGTTTCTGGAATTAACAAACACTAGACAAGGAGGGTCCTTTCTAAGGATTTTTATCAACCTTCGATATGTTGAATGTTCTCTTGGTGATTGAATTGCTAACTCCATGCAACCGATTTCATCTTCATCGGTTGCAGGTTCGGCCTCTACTGTTAATTTGGTATCTCTGTGACCCATTGCGATTACCGCTTTACCATTTTGAGGAGATAGCCATTGTGCTACTTGCGTAGGGTTGCCAACGGTGGCAGACAATCCGATTTTCTGTATTGGTTTGCCAGTCATCATCTCTAGCCGTGACAATCCAACATTCAATTGCCAGCCCCTTTCACTGGCTGCTAAATCATGAACTTCATCAACAATTACAGCCTTTACAGTGGTTAACAATTTTCTTAAATTTTTTCCTGTAAACATCAGTTGGAATGTTTCAGGTGTGGTCACTAGTAGGTGTGGTGGTTTACGTACTTGTTTTGCTCTTTCACTTTGAGTTGTATCGCCATGTCGTAAGCCAATTTTGAGTCCAACTGCCTCTGCGATTTCACTTAACCTTCTATCAACATCTCGATTTAATGCACGTAACGGTGTAATGTAAATGACGGCCAAAGGCCCCCATTCCTCTTCTAAACAGCGATGTAGGATTGGTAATACTGCAGATAATGTTTTTCCCGAACCGGTAGGGGCGATGATGATTCTATCTTCTCCAGAAATAATTTCTGGTAATGCAATTTGTTGTACAGGAGTCGGTTCCCATCCTCGGGATTCCAGCGCAGTTGCCAATTTTGGATGTAGGGTGGAAAATACATTAGACATACTCTCCCCACCCCTATGCAGTAGTCTCAGTGCCTACCCTTCTTGAACAAATCGTAAACAAAAGGGGCACAAGAATGCCCAAATCACTCTTCTTCAAGTACAAGATATTTTTTTGATTCCTTATTCGCTTGAATCAATTCAGGAGAGAGTTGCATCAATTTTTTAATCACAGGCTCAACTATCATCGGTAAGATCAATACCGATACAATCAACGCAAATAACCAATAAAACGATGATGTAGGGACATAAGCAGTACCCGGTGAATCTCCTCCACTAACCATCAGTTTAACAGTGCCAAGCCAAGGTAGTTCGCCACCAGCAACTCCGATTACCCAATCACTGGTAACAGGGCCAACCAATCCACTTTGGCTATGTACTCCAGATGAGCCATTTACCGCTGAGCTTCCTTGGTCAACAGAACATTTGTTATTATCTCCTAAAGTCAACATTCCTGCGTGTTGTGGTTGCCATTGCCAAACAACTAGATAGGATTCGACATTTGCATGGGACGGTCTTTCACAATCATAGAATCCGGCTTGGATTCCATCAAAACGAACAGTAATAGATTCAACAGCAGTTTGATTTGTTCCAGGAACATCCCAATTCACAACACAAGTTCCGATTTTGCCATCATTCTTGTCTGTAGTATGCTTGTCATATGTACCTCCATTTGGACAGTATACATCATTTGAGGAATTGATATCAACATCACGAGATGGGGAATAGGTGTCATGGGGCTCAACACGAAGAATTGCTCTATGAATTATAGGGGTACCTATATCTCCATTCTTCTCGTAAATTATCACATCACCTTCCATGCCATGGGAAGAATATCCATTGTATTGAGAGCCGATTTGACTGGCTTCTGCAAATGTGATAATCGAATCATACGGTTGGTTATGAACTAGAATTAAATCTCCAGCATCGATACTACCAATTTCACCTTCAATGTCGTGAATCATAGATGACGATTCTACTACGACTAAAGGTGGCATAGAGCCGGTATGAGCCCATAATCCAAGTATTAGGATACCAATCATTGAAGCGGCAAGAATTATTTCCCGAATCAAGGTTTTTAGCGGGTCTTCTTCTGACACAGGTTGCTCCTCCACCCTCAGCGGCGAAGTCCTTTGCTTTGAAGGAATTCTCCCCATGTGACATCATGGCCAGCGCCTAATACTGATGCGGAAAAGTTCCCGTCGCTCTTATGACGGCGTATTTCTGAAATTGATTCAATTTGTTTTATTTCTTCAAGTGTATTTACATGGCCGCGCAAAACAAGCATTTCAGGACCAGAGACAATCAATACCATGAATGACAAGATTCCTAATACAATCGCTAGTCCGGTGTGTTGTCCCCAATCCGGATGATCTTGTAAGGTCAAAATTTGATATAGACACATTAGCATGATGATTGTTGATGAACCACAAGCCATTGTTGTGATTGCTAAATGCTTGCCATGTTGACCTACCCACCATTTTGAAAATAACCGTATTATCATGATATCCCGCTCTGCTTAGCACACAACCGTATTGCTATTGAAGGTTACACAATACCGCTTCTTACAATTGACCGAGAGGGGGATGATTGAAATGCTTTAGACGCTGAGGGCCGAAGGCCCTTGAGAGGGCCGCTGGTGATTTTGATGCGACTTGCAATATTTTTAACACTAATTTTCATTACTTCTACACTTGCTCCATTTGCATCTCCTGCGACAACAGAAACGCAGTTTAATGATGGTACGACGTCATATGAGCACACTTTTACGGGTAGTGGGACAGGAACGGCAGGAGTCATTTCTATTCCATATGGGGCAGAAGTAACGGCAGCAGAATTCAGATTAACCGGTGAAGCGTCCAATACCGCTTATACAAATTATACAACCAATGCTCATTATGGTGGAGCGGGTGACGGAAATTGGCAAAGTGCTCCACCTTCTCCATTCACATATGGAAGTCGTAGCAATGTCGATGTTAGTTCTAAAGTGATGTCACTCAAGGGTGTGCCTTCGGTTAACCATGCGGATTTGACAAGAACAAATACAGTACAATCACTCGGTGGCGCATATCAAAATACAACTGGCGGATTCATCGCATTATCTGACCAAGGATACAACAGTCCAGGTCTAAAGCACTCTGATTTATCTGTATCATCCTCCGCATCATGGACCTATATGGGTGTAGTAGTTCCAATTTCAGAATATGAACTTCACGTCATGAAATATTCGAATTCGGGATTGTATAACTTACCAACAATTCTGCGAATAAACAAGAGTACTGGTGCCTACTTAGGTACTGCAACATTCAACAATAATGGGCTTAGTAATGGATGTTCCACTTCGTCAAGTTATTACATGCATGATGCAACCGTCTACAATGGTGATGTGTATACGACATCATATTCATACTACGATGTTGTAAAATGGACAGTCACAAGCACAAGTTGGAAATGTTCCACAGTATGGAGTTATAATGAATATATTACTGGAGTTGATTTTGATGATGATACAGGAAAGATGTATATTTCAACCTATAATTCACAAGGCCAATCTCATTATCTTAAGGAAGTTAATCCCGCATCTCCAACTTCAGTAAATGGTTCATGGTTGATGGGCAGTTATCCTTCAATGTACTATTATTATGGTGCAGGTTTGGTTGTTAATTATCCAATGGTCACCTACAACCTTTACTCTAATCAAGGATACAAGAGTACTCACCACCAATATGCATTCAATGGACTATGGCTTGATTCAATAGGTAAGGTTGATATTGATGGTGGAGGCCATTATGGATTGGTTGAGGATGGCACAGGTAAAGTAGCATACACATGCCACTATTATTCTTCATACTGCAGTTCATCCCAAACAAGAAAAATTAATTTTATGGGCGATGGAGACTTATTTGATTCCCGCTCATCAACAACAACTTCAGCTACAGTAGTAGGGTCCACCTTCTCTGTAAGTAAATCCCTTACATCGTTGAAACTGACTTCTGTATTAGCCTATGAGCCAACAGGAACTTCGGTAAACATAGATCTTTCTAACGATGGAGGAGTAACTTGGATACACGCAAACCCTGGTCAGATAGTGACATTTTCCAATTCGGGGACAAATCTCAAATGGAGGGCTCATTTGAATGGCACAACCTCAAAGACACCAATTTTAGGTGATTTAGCAATACAATACATTTCAAGTTACCAAAGAAACGGATACTTGTACAATTACCAATATCAGTCGGGAGGGGCCAATAATCTTGTCGCTGCGACTCTAAATTGGAATGAAACAAGGCCGGTTGGAACTAGTGTTACCGTAAAATTCGGTTTTGATTCATCAAGTACTTGTTCAAATTCACTTGTCACTTCGTTTACTTCTCCTGGTCAAACCAAAACAATTTCCAGCACTGGCTATTACATGTGTGTTAGAATAATGCTGTCAACATCGAATACAGGTGTTGCACCAACGATTACTAATTTGAGTATTCAAAGACATAGTAATGCTCCTAAAGAACCAGAGATTCTAATTGACAATTCTACTGTTTGGAAACGTTCAAGCAATGCAGGAGCATTAATTGGTCCAGTAACCATTTATGAAAGTGCTCAAAACGACCCTATCGTAAAGAAATTGAATGAGTTGATACCATCTACGGGTGCAGGAATAAAACATCTTCAAATTGACATCGGGTCTGCATCGAGTGGAACATTGATACTCGATTCATTTTCGATTACATATATTATGCAAACAGTAAATCTTGATATTACAATACCCGTAGGAGAGATATTGCACGAAAGAGTAGAACCCTATGAGGTAGTTACTAGGCACGTTATTGGAGAGGATGCAACTTCGATGACGAGTGCAACCTTGACATTGCTAACGAATTCTATGGCTAAGAATCCAACCATGACTTGGGAGAATGGAGATGTATTCCCCGAACCAAATGACCCGGAAAATTTCATTGAAATTGATTCAAATTCTTGGAGTGTTGAAAGCAATGGTATTTTAGAAATACATTGGATTTTCCATGTTACTAGTGAATTCCCAGACCAACCAGAAGTAAAATTCAAGACTGGATGTTTGGACAATTCCGGTTCAGCAGGATTTGCACCGATTGATTTGTTATCTTCTACTGGCTTAAAAGTCAACAGAACATTTGGATTAGGATGGTTGAAGGTTAGAGATAATGATGGAGGATTTACTTCCGATGATGTGGCGGACAATTCGTGGGTTGCTGCTGGAGAGCAAATCCATTTCCAAGGCGCAATGTGGTTTGCAGATACTGATGATGCTCCGAAAGATAGTGCATTTGATGTGAGAATTTCACGCAATGGATGGGTTGAGAGTACAGCAAGGGATACAACCAATCAAAATGGTTCATTCTTCATCACTATTGACTTACCAAATATCGATGTTCCAGTTGGAATGACATATGAAGTTCAGACCTATAACGAGAAAGACCCAACTCATACAATGGAGCCAAATGCCGATTGGAGAAGGACATTCAAGGTCGATGCTACATCGCCTGAGAGAATGGACATTTATCCAAAGGATGGCGATTATGAAGCCGGAGATAATGCTCAAGAAATCAAAGTATTAGTAAACGACGACGTCGGTCACCCAATGGCATTGAAATTGATGTATTGGGTTGAAGCAGACCATGATATGAATCGTAATGGAGAAGCAGATCCAAATGAATATGCATCAAAGATGGTTTACAACAATACTGTTGCTAAGAATAAATGGTTCATGACCACAATTGACCATTCTCGTAATGCAAATATGGGACGTGTTTCTTACTTCTGGGATGGTGGCGATGAGGCAGGAAATCCTCTACACTACACTTATGTTAACGAAGATGATGAGATATTAACCTTTGAATCTGAAACAGGATTTGATTATGATGATGCTACCTTTAGGACACGAAAAGATTCCAGTGCAGTTTTCACCGGATTAGATTGGATGGGCCATGAGGATGATGCAGCAGTTTATTCAGGCATGAAGCAGACGATTACTCTTGGTTTCATCGATGCAAACACAGCAATTGATTTTGAACATATTTCATTGGTCTTTGACTTTGAAGGACCTAATCCTCTAAGAGATATTCAAAGAATTTCATATTCTGGTGTAAATAATACATTCTGGTCTGAAAGTCAATACTTGACAATTTTACAAAGCAGTAACATGTATGAGACTACCAATGATTCTGGATTACCTTGGATAATGTTAACTTTTGATTTCGTTATTGGTTGGGATTGGCCAGATGAAGAAATGGGTGATGTAGCGTTACTTTACAAGGAAAGAGGTGCTTCTGATGATTCAAGAATTCTTCTGTTAGAGCATACATTTAGAGTTGAAAACGATTTGATGCTCGCTCCTACCGATTTCAATGTTGACGATATCAGTGAGCCGAGAACCGGCCATATTGCTGATGGTTCAAGAGTCCGTAAGGATGACCGATTAGCTTTCACTGGAACTGTTGTTTACGAAGGTAGTAATGTACCTGCACCTCGTGACGTTGGTATTCTTGTCGAAGTATTTGATGGTGAGAAGATATGGTCTGATGGTTCTTTGACAGATGCAGGAGAATACTCCGTTGAAGTACCACTTTCTGCGGCGGAGACACTACAATCTTCACCAACTAGAACTTGTTTGATTTCAATAACCAATATTCCTGGTCGTGGTGAAGATATGACTGGTACATTGGTTTCAACCACATTGAGAGTTGTTGTCGATGACGCATCACCGCGCGTAACTCGACGTATTTCTCCTTTGAATGTCATCGATATCTCAGCAAATAATGATTTGACTAATATTGCAATTGAATTCCAAGGTACTGAAGATGCTGATTTAACTGGTTCACAGCAATTGGTTCACTGGGTCATGCGTGATTCAACAAGAACAATGACAATCGGTGCAGGCTCAGCATTGCTGGGAATGCAACAGGATGGACAAAATGTTGTTTGGACTGGAACAGTTGATTTGACAGACTCTGGAAGAATTATTCCTAAGGCTGGTGATTTCGTAGGTTTCTATATCACTGGTTGGGATGCTGCAGGAAATCAATTCCCTGTAGTTTCAAATTCTGAAGCGAGTCCAATTCCTGAATTGGCAAGTGATGACAATGATTTCGAACGCCAGTGGATAAGGTTAGGAGCGGTTGGAGCGGAATTGCGTGTAAAATCGATCGTACTTTCTGATGACCACGTTGCTCCATCCTCAAAGATTGATATTACAACTGAAGTTTTGAATAAAGGTGGAGAAACACTAGCAGCATTCAAGGTTGCATTCTTTGCAGGAGATTCGGAAACACCGTTTAAGGTAATGACAATTACAGGAATTGGTAGTGGTGAAACACGTGAAGTAACTACCACTTGGAGAGCAGAAGATGTCTCATATGTACGTGTAGAAGTAGATTATGGGAATCTAATCCCTGAAGTAAACGATGATGACAATACTGCAACGCATAGTGTTGACATTGCTTATGCCAAGTATTTGGGTGGATTGGACAGCATTCGAGAGAACCCATTGCAATGGATATTCGCAATAGTCTCAATTCTTGTAGTCATTTCAGTAGTTTCTATCGCATCACGCACTTCTATTGATTATGGCGAAGGAGTATTCGATGAAGAAGATTCAGATTGGGAAGATGACGAAGACGAATATGATGACGAAGATGAAGATGAAGATACTGAGTGATCAGTTCATTTGATTCAACGCTTGTTGCATTGACAATTCGCCTGTTGCTACCTTTACGGCCAATTCTTTAGAAATAGTCATGGCACCTATACTTTTGATTCTGCTTTGCTTTTGTATATACCTTATCTCGCCATCATTAGGATTCAGAGTTCTTTGTTGCCAAACACGCTTACCACGTAATAACCCAATTCGAATAGCCGAAGTGGAATGATTATGCCGTAAGAGGCCATTAGATGTTTTTGCCTCGTTTACTTCTTCAATATTCCATTGTTTTTCCAAGCATTTATTGATAATTCTATCGCGTGATAATGGTGCTCCATCGCCGATTCTGATTCTCATGTTTTTGAATTCTATTGCATTTGTGAAAGACAAAATATGTTCAACGACAAAATCAATGTGTTCAAGTTGTGCAACGCCCATCAATACACCATCGGCCAACCATGCTAAACCCGGACGAGGACCAGGGTCAATACCAACGGATAGTTCTTCTATTACCGATAATCCATTTCTCAATAGTATGGCTTGAGTTACTGCTGTTTCGCAAGTATCAATATTACAAGCAATACCTCGTCCTTCTCCAATAGCATTCTCAACTTCTTCTTCGCTACCAAACCAAATTGTATCTTTGTTAGGCAAAGGTTGGTTCTTTTCAAGTTGAATAAATTGAATGCCTTTTTGCCGTAAGGTTTCCATTAATCGATAAGCCAATTTGAAATCGGCGCACCTAATAACTACCTTAGCCACATACAATGCTCGTAATCGGAAGGACTCAAAGGTATTGATTAGCGGTTTTTTGCTAAAATCAGCAAAATAGATGCAGTAATGTTATTTTGATGCGAAGTTATCAATAACGATTGACAATGATGTCAAGGTGTGGCGAGTCAGTATGAACGGGAATTGCGCCAAGTTCTTGCAGGGGTTGACAAGGGAGTTGAAGCGGTTATTCGTTCCTGTACCGAAGAGGAAAAAGAGAAAATGAGATTGGTCACTTCGCGGCCGTTTTTGGTAGTTAGAGCAGCAGGTTCTGGTATGGAAGGTACTGGCGATTTACTGGCGCTTCGAGGAGATATCTGCTTTCCAATTGAAGTAAAATCTACAAAAGCGAGCAAGCTCTACCTTTCTGGAAGAACGATGGATCAATATTTGGCGATGGTAAATGAAGGTCAGCGCTGTAATTTAATGCCACTATATGCTCATAGAAGAAAAGGAATACGTGGTGATTCATGGATGATATTTAGGGTGGAAACTGACAACCTAAAGGGTAGGTTAAGACAATTAGCAAAATCAATACCACCATTCCCGCGCAATAGAAATGGTACACCTTATCTCAATTGGGAAGAAGGAATGCCGCTTCACAAATTCATCTCGTTGGTGTGTTCAAATGCTGCCGAACAAAGCCAAACACTCCATCGCTTAGAAGTAAGGGCGATTAGAAAAGATTCTGCAAAACAATTGAATATTGCAGATATTATTGATGAAAAAATAGGGGTAACAAGTGACATAAAAAATCAAACTGACATACTTTCAGAATTAGCACGACGACGTAGTCGTTGATTAGAAATATGGAATTATCATTATGAACATTAGAATGCTAAAGAATACCAGTGAAGATAATGATGATGCTTTGTTGGCAATATGGTCGACCTTGAGAGAATGAATATTCCATAATTTCAGTTTGTTACCAACCTTTTTCACACCCGAAACGCTTCCATGGATTAGATCTCTAAACATGTGGCCTCCATCAAATGGAATCATAGGGATTAGGTTCGTAAACCCTAATAGAATGTTAACCCACATTAGCCAGAAAAATAAATTGACCAAGAACATTATTCCATCAATACCGATGATTGAAGCGAAAGTATCATCGCTTGCTTGTAGCAATGATTCCTCAAATGGATGTATTGCCACACCATTCATTTGGAAGGGGGTCAGCATTATTGATAGTGAATGAATAGGAACAGAGATAGTAGTTTCTAGGGTATTTCCTTGCCAGCGTGGAGAGAAAGGACCGGCCAATCTATCAATTCCAGCTGTGCCTTCATTCATTCCTACAATTCCCATAAACGGGTCGCCAACTTCAATTCCAATACTTGCAAGACTTTCATTATCCCATCCCAATTCAGAATAATATTGATGCTTATCAGATAAATTCACCGTTATTGTTTCTCTCAATCCACTCTCTCTGTAAACTACGATATCTATCCTATCTCCAGATGAATAGTTTTCAAGTGTATTGCGGAATCCATTCACTCCGATAATTTCTTGGCCATCGATTGAAACCAAAGTGTCCCATGGTTGCAGACCTCCTAAATCAGCACCGGAATCTTTGACGATTCCTCTAACGTGAATGTGTTCATTTGTGGCTACTACTTGGGATGCCAACATCCCCATTAATATCATTAAAATGAATGCTGCAAATAGATTGGTAGCAGGGCCAGCGGCAAACATTCGCAATCTTTCTCTCCTTGGTGCACGTAATAATTCTTGATGCTGTGGTTCGGCAAAGGCACCCAATGGGAGTGGCCCTAGCATTAGAAGTCCAAAGGAGCGAACTCTCATTCCATGTGCCCTTGCGATTAAACCATGGCCGAATTCATGGATTACTAAAGAAACTACGAATGCTATTATTCCCCAGCCCAATGGAATAATTGGGTTTAGTCCTGGAATTGCAACCATTTCACTAACACTGGGAGGGTCCATAGAAGGAGGTGAGAGTAATGCTCCGATGAAAGATAATACTACGACTAATGTCACTACAAATAGCGAAAGGCTACATAACCAAAGCGAAACTTCTCCATATGCTCTCCAAAATTTCCGAGGTTTGGCAATTTTTTCTAATATTTTCAATCCATGCTTGCCTCTAATCATCATTATGACTTTGAACACCCTTGATGAATTCCAACGATCTAATACACCGCTTTTTTCCCAAGTCTTGAGTATGATGGCCCATATAATAATGGCAATCCACACAAAAGCCCAATCGGCTTCTATTACCATGAAGTCGCCGACATCCATAGACTTGCCAGATGCTCTTCCCCCTTCAATGCTCACACTAAATTCGCTGAATACCCTCAGTATCTAGTTAGAACAAAGCGGGAAAGTTCATGTGCACTCGCCTTGAGCATTAGATGATGGTATCATACAAGGCTCCAATTGAAGTGTGGTGTGAGGAACATTGGGGTCAAACACCTGAAGAAATTTCAGAGTGGGTTGCAGATGAAGAAATCTCCCAAGTTTTCATTAGATTGACACGAGGTGTGTTAATCGTTGATTATTCAGTAAACGAAGATGGTGAGTTGACTTGTCAAGAGCATCTACACATTCCACTGGACCGTTGGAATCCAGGTTCAATCCAAGTACATAGGACTCATGAGGGCTTGGTTCGATTTAGACATCGTCAATCTGAAATATTGCTTTCAGCAAGACTTAGGGCACCAGAATGGGGCAAAGCATTGCTTGAAGAATGGTTGATGTCACAACGGGGAGATGCATCGCGTCCTAAGGAAAAGTCTGCAAGAATTGCAGCAATAAAAAGAAGTAAACTTAGTATTGAACGGAATCTTCAATCAGCATCTCTTGAATCAAGTATTACCGATTTGGAATTGGCCAAGATAAAGATTTCTTCCGCTGAAAGGAATATGGAAGGTCGCAATAAGGCTTGATGATTAACTTAGTTTTACCTTGTAACGGTCTCTACCATTTGCATACAATGTGATTGTTCCATTTGAAGAAACACATATTGCAATACATTCTGCTAATTGTGAAATTGACCTCGCAGCAAGATGTCTGCCACCTTCTCCTGATTTTGGTACAATGCCGGCAGGAACTTGGATATATCTTCCAGCATCACTAGCAATTCCTTCACGATTGAATAGAATTGCACCATCAAGCCACGCGAATTCGGCCATAGATTCATGGTTCGCATCATCAGCAATATCTCTTTTTTCTGTAGGATGGCCTTTGAATGGATTTAGAACTAATGCGGTAGAGTATTTTCTTAGTGCAGGCAATGGGCCGATTGCAAATAGTGCTCCAATAAAGTGCCCTTCTCTCCCTCTACTGCCAATATGCCTTGCAAGTTCCATCAA
>Ga0233439_10002472_pt1 | contig 20769 bp, 19 predicted proteins | sample SI_123_September_6_FD_182713 | JGI IMG/M metagenome (GOLD analysis project Ga0233439, IMG submission 182713) | Seawater microbial communities from Saanich Inlet, British Columbia, Canada - SI_123_September2016_100_MG | ecosystem: Environmental > Aquatic > Marine > Inlet | place: Canada: British... | reverse complement strand
CGGACACTCATTAGGTGCAGTAACCGCCAGCGGTGTCTGTGCGGTCACTCCAGAGCTTGTAGCTGCAGCCGTTCTCGAAGACCCGCCGTTGTACGTAGATAAAACTGATCAGTTCAACACAAACTACGAGATTCGTATGAAGAATCTCAGTGTCAAAGACACCGCTATCGAGCTTCGCAAAGCAGATAAGAATTCATCTGACGAACAGATCGCTAATAGAGCTATCAATATGACTAAAGTCGATCCCGAGGTATGGGCATTTCCGGCCGATGGTCGACTCGGCGAGTCATGGGATCCGGACGCAGTGCTCGAGGCGATCGAACAGCCTGTACTCCTGATGCAGGCCAGTCCCGACATGGGAGCCGCAATCAGCGACTCTGAAGCCACTCATGCCGACGATCTGCTCAAGCAGGGTCGCTACGTGAAGTGGGACGACGTCGGACACGGCATGCACGATGCTCAACCAGAACGATTCGTCCAGCTAGTGAACGCCTTCTTCAAACAGGTGCTTCGCAAGCAGAGTAAGGGCTAGTTAAAGAACGCCAACCGCACTGCGTTCAGCAGCACAACACCAATTACGCCAGCGGCAATATCGTCGAACATTATGCCCCAACCGCCGGGCCATGCTTCGATTCGTCGAACGCCAAGCGGCTTCAGAATGTCGAAGAGCCGGAACACAAAGAACCCAGCGACCATCCACTGCCAAGTCACCGGCAAGAACAGCACCGTAACCCACACACCAACCCACTCGTCGATTACTCCACGCTTGGGATCGTGATCGCCCGGGTTGTCGATATAGTCAGTCGCCCAAATTCCAGCAGCCGTCACCACGGCAATCAGCGCAAAGAACCAAATCGAATCGCCGCTACCATTGAAAACGGCCGCATCTAATAGCCAGTAAGCCACTAAAGCAGCAAATGTTCCAACAGTCGCTGGCGCAACAAACGGCCATTTGCCCGAGCCAAGTCCGGTCGCAATCGTTTCAGCGATGAACGAAACAGCGGGGCTCTTTTGTGATGACGTAGGTGAACTCGACAACTTGATCAGCCCGTGTTCTTCAATCCGGCAGCTACACCGTTAATCGAAAGCAACAACGCACGTTCTACCGACGGATCGTTATCCTCAGTCGAACGACGCCTAGCGAGCAACGAAACCTGCAAATAGTTCAACGGGTCGACGTAGTACTCACGAACTGCCAATGTTCGCTTCAACACTGGCTGGTGATCAAGCAAATTCTCCTGACCAGTTATTCGAATAAGCTCGTTGACCGAACGATTTCGCTCTTCCTTAATGCCTTCGAATATGTGGTGCAGACTCGGGTCTACCAGCGTGTCGACGTATCGACCTGCGATCTCCATGCTCGTCTTCACCAACGTCATTTCAACATTGGAAATAAACGTATTGAAGAACGCCCATTCGTTGAACATCTCGGAAAGAACATCTTCCATTCCAGCTTCTCGGGCTTCCCGCAAGGCATGCCCCACTCCGAAGTAGCCGGGAACGATCTGGCGACTCTGCATCCAGCCGAACACCCACGGAATCGCTCGAAGATCGTCGATGCTGCGCGAACCGTCGGCAGAAGCACGCCTCGAAGGACGTGAGCCGATGTTCATACCGGCCAATTCTTCAACCGGCGTCGAATCCATGAAGTAATCCACGAATCCGTCAGTTTCGATCAGGCTGCGATATTTCGCGTATGCCTTATCGGAAATCCAATCCATCGCCTTGAACCACTCTTCGAGTTTTTCGTCAGAGTGGTGCGGTTCAGCGTGAAGAAGCGAAGCTTCAATTACTGCAGCAACAGATAGTTCAAGGTGGTTACGTGCAAGTTCAGGCAAACCGTATTTATCAGAAATAACTTCGCCCTGCTCGGTGATCTTGATTCGACCATCCACCGTCGCATACGGCTGAGCCATAATGGCGTCGCTCGTAGGGCCACCACCTCGTCCCACAGTTCCACCACGACCGTGGAATAAGCGCATCGAAACGCCGTGCTTCTGGCCAATCGTTCGCAATTCACGTTGAGCTTTGTAAAGCTCCCACTGCGAAGTTGTTATTCCGCCGTCTTTGTTCGAATCTGAATAGCCAAGCATCACTTCAACTACGCCACCAGCGGTCGTCACGAGTGATTTGATCTCGGGAATCGACAAGAAGCGATCCATCACTTCATGGCTGCGACGAAGGTCTTCAATTTCTTCAAATAGCGGCACTACAGAAATACGTGCAATGCCCTCTTCCGGCACTACAAGTCCCGCCTCTTTAGCGAGAACTAGTACTGCAAGCAGATCGTCGATATCACGAGTCATCGCGACTATCCAACTCTCGATAACTGGCTGGCCGTACTCGTCCTGAGCTTGCCTGACCGTTTCAACCAAATCGAGAATTTCCGTAGTAGCGGGTGAGAACGTTATCGCTCTAGAGCTAAGCACTCGTTTCGAATTCAGCTCTTTTACAAGTCGTTCCGAGCGTTCGTCCATCGAAAGACTACCGAAGCCGCCTTCAATCGAATCCACCCTATCGATCAGTTCGTTCACAGCACCACCAGTTACATCGGCGTGCTGACGTATATCCATCGTGGCGAGTGTCATTCCAAACGCCGAAATACGCTGCATCAGTCGACGTATTTCACCATTTGCTGAAGCACCACTTTCGTTTGCCTCAAGCGAATCGAGCATCAACTGAAGATCGGCCAACAATGGCTGAACGTTCGCGTAGCGTGGCTTGCTCTTAGCCGATCCCTCGGCGACAGCGATTCCGTTGAGCAGGCGTTCGTAAATGAACGCACATTTGAGACGGTAAGGCTCGTCTTCATCGAGGTTCCAGAACTCGTCCCACACAGACGGTAGTTCTGCCCGATCTTTTTGAAGCGAATCTTCCAGCTCTTTCGTAATCTCAACGATTCGTGTCGACTGACTCAGCGTCTGGGCCAATCGAGCAACAGCCGGTGCGAACATCTTTAGCGCACGTTCATGCTGTAGATCGAGAATCTTCCTTGTTAAATCGTGGGTGACGTTCGGGTTTCCGTCACGGTCACCACCAACCCAAGTTCCAAATCGCATCGAACGAGCTGTTGGCTCTCGAGTGATTCCGAACGTTTCAAGTTGATCATCGAGTGCTTCTTCAACCTCGGCAATCGCAAACGTAAACATGTCTTCCATGTAGTACATGATGTTGCGAGCTTCGGCGGCAGGTTCAGGACGTGTGTGCCGAAGTTCGTCGGTCTGAAGAATCTCTTCCACAACCTCCGACAATCGTCGATCTATACGGCGAGTTTCCGATTCCAGCAATCGAGGATTCGAACGCTCGTTAAGCAGTTCGCCAGTGCGACGAAGTTTGTTCAATATTGAACGGCGGGCAGCTTCGGTAGGGTGAGCCGTGTAGACGGGTCTAACTTCGAGACGATTAACAACGTCGCCAATCTCTTCGGCAGGAACATTCGCTTCGCGGATTCGATCAAACGCCTCTTCGAGCCATTCGCGTCGAGCGCCAGCAACGCCTTTGAACTCGATTCGGTGGTGCTGCTCGGCAACGTTCGCCAAATGAAAATAGCTCGTGAATGCACGAACAGTTCGAATTACGTGCCACAGTTCGGTTTCATCGAGCTTCTTGATTAGCTCTTCACGAAGCTCAGGATTCGGTGACTCACGCAGAGTTCGAGTCGATGACCTAACGTATTCAACTAGCTCATAAAGCTCTTCGCCCCACAAGCTGCGCAACGTCTCGCCGAGCATGTCGCCCATGCGTCGAATATCGGCTCGAAGATCAGCGTCTTCACTATCGAACTGAGTTATGTCTTGAGTGCTCATTACCGCAACCTCACATCCGGTCGAATATAACGATTCAACGCTTAGAGCCAGCCTGAAGCCCAGCCAAGTGTCTGCTCTGTGTTTCCGCTCGGGCCATATTCACAACCAACCCAGCCGTCGTAACCAATTTCATCGAGATGAGCCAAAATATGGTCGTAATTGATCTCACCAGTGCCCGGTTCATGTCGACCAGGATTGTCAGCAATCTGAATGTGCTTGATCGAAGGTAGAAGTTCTTTCACTGTAAGCGTCAGATCTCCTTCCATGATTTGCATGTGGTAGAAGTCGTACAACAGCGCCAAATTTGGGTGATCCGCCTCAGCAATCGCATCCATCGCACCCGCTGATGTGTTGACGAAAAATCCCGGTTGATCACGAGTGTTGATCGGCTCGACCAACGCTACAACGCCAACTTTGCCAAGCTCTTCAGCAGCATGACGGATGTTTGCGATAAACGTCTCGTGCGCCTCCTCAGGGTCGATGTCGTCGATTGGACCACAGCCGATGTTCACACCGATACAACCCAGTCCAGATGCATATTCGGCTGCCTGAGCAGTTCGTTCCTTGTACAGATCCTTGCGATCGGCTCGAAGTGAAATATTGCCCTTTCCAGTGTCGGGATCGGATACAGGTGAATTGATAATCACGTGCTCAAGACTGTTCTTCTGAAGCCGTTCGACAATCTGGTCGATCTCTAGCGAATAAGGAGCCTGAAGCTCTACGCCCTTGAACCCTGCACGCGCCGCAGCGTCGTATCGATCGATCAGATCGTACTCGTTGAACATCCACTGCAAATTAGCTTCAAGCTTCGGCATATTTATCCCTAATAGCGGCGCCACGGTGAAATAACACTAGGCACAAAACAGTCGTCAAGTCGAGAGTGAGACTTTCTGGGGCGAATCACTCATGAATATGAAATCGACCAGTTAAGGCTGGTCGTCTTACAGGTACTTCGCAGCCCAGAGCAGGCCAGCAACGGTGTCGCCAGCTGGAGCGTATTCGCAACCAACCCATCCGTCATAGCCCTTTGAATCGATGTACGGCAGTAGGAAATCGTAGTTGATTTCGCCTGTGCCCGGCTCGTGTCGCCCCGGGTTGTCTGCAAGCTGGAAGTGACCAATCACATCCATGTTGGCGTCAATAGCCCTGGTCACATCGCCTTCCATGATTTGCATGTGGTAAATGTCGTACTGAACCTTCACGTTATCGGCGTTTGCAGCCTCAACAGCAGCCCGGCTCTGGTTCGTGCGGAACACCGAGTAGCCAGGAATATCGATCGTGTTGATCGCTTCAAGCAGAACAGTGATATCGGTTCCAGCTACAGCGTTCGAAGCGAACTTCAGATTATCGATCAACGTGTCATGCATCGTAATGGCACTAACGCCAGAAGTTGCTTTTCCTGCGAGAACGGTAAGCCGTTCGCAACCAAGTACTTTGGCGTACTCAACAGCCTTGCCGACTCCATCCTGAAACTCGCCAACGCGATCAGGGAACGATGCGCAACCGCGGTCACCAGCATCCCAATCGCCAGCCGGAAAGTCGAACAACACCTGTGTCAGGTTGTTCTCATCGAGCTTCTCTTTGATCTGCTCAGCAGGGAAGTCGTACGGAAATAAATACTCAACACCCTTGAATCCGGCCTTAGCAGCCGCTTCAAATCGGTCGAGGAAATCAACCTCGGTGAACATCATCGAAAGGTTAGCGGCAAGCTTGGTCATCTGGCGGGATTCTCCGTAAATCTCTCTGCTGAAAGAGAGGACTGATCTTCTTTTTCTGACGCGAAAATAGGTAATCCCCGTGCCAGAGCTACACAATCATACTTGCAGATTGGGCAACACAGTCATCCGAGCTACCTTCTACCTAGTAGTAGATCGCCGTGCCAACACCGCCGCCCGCCGCAATTCCATCGCCATTGATCGCTATCGATAGTGGTGACGCGAGCATCGCTACTACGTAGGCGATATCCGATGAATCGATGATCGTCCGAGAAGAGTTGCCCTGAGCCATCTTGCTCTCGACTTCGTCTTCGCTAATACCCTCGGCAGCAGCACGCTTGGCAATAACGCCTTCTGTTGCTTCGGTGCGAGTCAGCCCCGGGTGAATCACGGTTACGTTCACGCCGTGCGGACCAAGTTCGTCGGCGAGATTCTTAGTCATCGCAGATACCGCGACGTTTCGCATCGAGCCGACAACAGTGCCGCTGCTACGAGACGCCAAACCCGAGATATTGATGATTCGCCCCCAGCCCTGCTCGGTCATCAGAGGTGCGACTTCTCTCGCACAACGAAGATAGCCCATGACCTTTACGTTCATATGATCGTTGAACTCTTCGGCCGTGACACCAGCCAACGTTGGCACAGTGCTCTGCCCACCGGGACGTGCAGCACAATTCACGAGAATGTCTATGCCACCAAGGATTTCTTTTGCTTTGGCAACTAGATTTCGAACGCTTTCGTCTGAGCCGGTGTCGGCGACCACGCCTGCGACTATCGAGCCAGTTTCGTTAGTCAGTTCGTCGGCAGTCGCATCGAGAGCTTCTTCGCTCCGTGCGGAAATTACAACTGATACCCCCTCTTCGGCGAGCATCCGTGCAATCGCCTTGCCGATTCCACGACTACCACCAGTAACCACCGCACGCTTACCGATAAGTTTTAGATCCATGCCGTAACTCCCTATCTCGCAAAAACTACCCAACCACACCCGGTCGTTGTTTGTAGAAATTCGTCTCGCCCTCAAACGCACTCGCCAGTTGCAGCAGCCCCATCTCATCACGAGGTCGCCCCACTAATTGCAATCCAACCGGCAATCCATCTTTCGTAAATCCAGCAGGAACCGACATCGCCGGCAACCCCGTTACCGAGATCGTGTAGCACGGCCACATCCAATCGAGATACGTTTCAGGCACGATGCCGTTGATATCGGCCGGGTACTCCAGATCGATCGAGAACGGCGGCACCGATGTAACGGGCAAAGCAAGGAATTCGTACTTGTCGAAGAACACCATCAGCTGCTCCCACAATCGGGTGCGAAGCTGCTCAGCGTGTGCAACGTCGATAGCCGATTGCTTGAGTCCTTGCTCAGCGTTCCAGCGAACCGTTTCTTTCAACAGTTCGGGATGATCTCGCAAATGGCCTTCATGTTTCACAGCAAAGCTATACGCCCGCAGAACCTGAAAAATTTCATCGGTGGTCGAAAAATCGGGTTCGTCATCTTCAACGATCAACCCCAAATTCTCGAATACATGCTTCTGGGACTCGGTAACTCGACTATTCTCGGCGTCGATAGGTCGACCGCCCAGATCCTTGCTCCAAGCAATTCGCACGTCTTTAAAATCTCGTTCGAGCGAGCCCGCATACCCAGCCGCCGATTCCCGCAACGACAACGGCGATCTAACATCGTTTCCAGCCATCACGCTGAGTTGCAACGCAACGTCGTCAACTGTTCGCCCCATAGGGCCGTCCGTCGAAAGCGTCGACCAGCCGAGATCACCACCTACAGCCGGAACTCGCCCCGGAGAAGGTCGAATACCAACAACGTTTGACCACGCAGCAGGGTTCCGAAGCGAACCACCCAAGTCCGAACCAGTAGCGATAGTCGTCATCCCAGTTGCCAACGCCACACCGGCGCCACCGGAACTTCCACCGCACGTTTTCGACACGTCGTATGGATTCTTAGTTGAACCAAACACAGGGTTGAACGTTTGCGATCCTGCGCCAAATTCGGGAGTGTTCGATTTACCAATGACAATCGCACCGGCCTTCTTCACCCGCTCGACAATCAAAGCATCGCTCGAAGGAACAAAATCCTTGTAAATCGGCGAACCTTGAGTAGTGAGAATCCCTTTCGTGTTCTGCAGATCTTTGACAGCGATTGGCAGTCCGTAAAGCGGCCCCATCTCCTCGCCATTCATACGAGCCATATCGGCTTCGCACGCCTGATCAAGAGCTGAATCAGCGACCATCGTCACCATCGCGTTTACGGAAGGATTCACTCGTTCGATCTGATCCAAGTGCGCATGAACCAGTTCTTCGGACGTCAATTCACCATCGGCGATCAACTTAGCCTGCTCACGAGCATTCTTGAAAACAAGATCCGATTTTTCCGACGCACTCAATGAACTATCTGACAAATCTAAGCCCTCAAGGGAACGTGCCATTGGCACCACAAACAAAACGACCCCCAACCGAATTCGGTTGGGGGTCGTGATACTAACTCTAAATTAGGCTGTGGGGTGGCTAAATGCCTACCACCAAGTCTTGCCTTCGATTTCCGACTGCTTGAACTTGAAATCTTCGCCGTAAATGCCGGTCGAAAGATACTTCCATCCGCCATCAGCGAACATGCAAACGATCTTGCCTTCACGGCCTTCTTTCGACCACTTCTGCGCAATCTTGCGAGCAGTAGCGAAAGTAGCTCCCGAGGAAACTCCTACGAAGTAACCGGCATCCGTAAGCAATCGACGCGTCCAGTAGAACGCTTCTTCACCATCGACAAGAATTCGACCGTCGAGCTTGTCGAGATCGAGAATCGGTGGAATGAATCCGTGCTCAATAGAACGCAGGCCCTGCACCTTGTCATCAGGATGCGGCGCAGTTGCAACGATCTCGACTTTTGGGTTGTGCTCTCGAAGAGCCTTACCCACGCCCATCAACGTTCCACCCGTGCCTAGACCGGCGACGAATGCGTCGACGTCAGGCATGTCACGAGCGATCTCAGGACCAGTCGTAGTGTAGTGGGCGTTCGGGTTCGCCTGGTTCCCGTACTGAAAAGGCATGTAATACGAAGGATTTTCGGAAGCCAACTGCTTGGCGACGATAATCGATTCGTTTGTGCCTTTGTCCTTGTGCGAAAGAATTACTTCGGCACCAAACGCCTGAAGTAAGTTCACACGTTCTGGCGGAACGCTCGCAGGCATCACAACTTTTACGGTGTAGCCCTTGATCCGTCCGATCATCGCTAGGCCTAGACCCGTGTTGCCAGAAGTGGCTTCGAGAATCGTATCGCCGGGCTTGATCTTGCCTTCACTCTCGGCAGTCTGAATCAGCGATCGAGCTGCACGGTCTTTGACCGAACCGGTTGGGTTCACTGATTCCAGCTTGCCGTAGATTTTGATCTTGGGATCAGGACTCAGGATCGACACATCCACCAACGGCGTATTACCAATGGCGTGTAGTGCGTCTGATTTAACCGCCGTTAACGGCGCGACAAGAGTTGAGGCCAAGAAAATATCTTTCGTGAATGTTTTATTTCAGGGTATTGCGTTCAGCTAGCGAGTTGATTACTTGCGCTTCGCCACCGTGTTACCGATGGCGAAGCGCCAGCCGATTAATCGGCCGACACCATCTGCTCTTCTGCTGAAACAGGAGGGAGAATGCCGCAGAAAATCTCGTAATCGATCAATTCTGTTACCGACGGATTCTCTCCGCAAAGTTTGCAATCAGGATTCTGGCGAATCTTTATCTCACGGAAATCCATCGTCAATGCATCGATCAAAAGCATTCGGCTCTTGAGCGTTTCACCAACGCCCATTGCGAGCTTGATGACTTCCAACGCCTGAATCGAACCGACAAGTCCTGGAAGTGCGCCGATTACGCCAGCTTCTGAACAGTTCGGAACTTCACCCGGAGGTGGTGGATCTGGGAACATGCAGCGGTAGCAACCACTACCCGGCTGATAAGTAGTCGCCTGTCCATCGAACACCAAAATGGCGCCATCGACAAGCGGCTTACCAGAAAGGAAAGCTGCGTCGTTTACAAGATATCGAGTTGCGAAGTTATCCGCCCCGTTCACGATGATGTCGTAGTTGGGGATGATGTCCATCGCGTTGTCGGAATTAATCGGTTCCTCGTGGAGGATTACGTTCGTTTCCGGGTTGTGCGCGTTAATTGTTTCTTTAGCCGAAACAACCTTTGGGCGTCCAACGTCTGCATCAGTGTGCAGAATCTGTCGCTGAAGGTTTGAAACGTCAACGGTGTCGAAATCGACAATACCGAGTGTTCCGATTCCAGCAAGTGCGAGATACAACGCTACCGGTGAACCAAGTCCACCAGCACCGACGATTAGCACCTTCGAATCGATCAATTTTCGCTGGCCTACGCTGCCAACGCCGTCCATGATCAGGTGACGGCTGTATCGCTGTACCTGTCCGGGCGTGAGTGGCGTAAAGCCGTTGGTCTCTGCCATGTCCCTAAAATTTCCTCTTACTTATTCTTGTCCCGATAAATAGACCGATAAAACGCTATTTCTTTGCGCAAACCGAGTTCAAACGGGGCAATACCTATGAATTCTACTCCGCAGATCGACGTATATCGCCATTTACTTATCAGTTTCTTGAAAACGAAACGCGCCAACCAGCAGATTCAAGCAGCTAATTGTGCAATTAGATTCAGTTCTAACGTTCTAGATGCAACCCGTAATTGGATTTCTAACTAGAAGCTTGTTTTGACTGGCGCAGACGATGCCATAGACATCTGCTGGTTCATCAATTCACTGATTCTTACTTTGCTCAAGTGCTCTAGCAGCATCACCTCGACATCACTCCAGAGCTCGCGCTGCGAACAAGCCCCAGAGAGCCTACAGCCATCTGGCTCTTCGACGCAGTCGATGGGAGCTAAGGAATAGTCGACCGAATTCACAACGTCACGTACCGATATATCAACGGCAGCTTTCGCAAGCTTGTGACCACCCTGCGGACCTCGGCGAGATTCTATAAGCCCAGATTTTTGAAGTTCTGAGCAGATTCTCAATAGGTAGGGTTCTGGAATGTGCTGAGCACGAGCGATGTCGGATGTAGAAGTGAATTCTGAATCGTCTTGCTGCGCGAGATAAACCAGGGTTCTAACCCCGTAGTCCACCTTCATTGGCACAAGCATGATCAGATCTCCACTAGTCGATTCAGTGCGAAGCGATTACCAAAAGCCATTTAACGACTAATGCACCCACATCCGAGACAAGTTCAATTCAAATTGAACGTTCGTACTTCGTAATCATACCACCGGGAAGCGTTTCCTGACCTCGTGAGTAGACATTTCAAATAAGCTCTTGCCAGCACTCGAGCGCAGTATCAAATAATCAGTGCGAATCTCGTACTTAGTGGTACTGTTAATAGCTGTGCGCACGAGGAATCTAACCTTAGTAGCGCTCGCAAATACTAATTTCACTATCGGTAAGACCGGTTTTCGGTCCCCAATCCAGAAAATGGGAGATGATCGCAATGGCTACAGACGCGATAATACTCAAAGTTGAACAACGAACAGCCCTCGGTAAAAAGAATCGAGCGCTCCGACGCCAGGGAATCTCTCCCGTCCACATGTACGGTCTTAATGAAGACTCTGAATCGCTTCAAGCCGATCTCAAAGAACTTATTTCCGTCCTCCGTGCAGCAGGACGAACCACTCCAGTAACCCTCAAGGTTGCCGGTGGAAAAGACACCGTAACAATCGTTCGAGAAATCGCACGACACGCTGTTTCTGGAGATGTGCAGCACGTTGACTTCCAACGAGTCGACGTTCAACAGGAAGTTGAAACTCCTGTTCCAGTTTCACTAACCGGTCAGGAAGACGCTCCTGGTACTGCCGGTGGTGCTGGTGTTGTTACTCAGGGTTCATTCGAAATTCTTGTTCGAGCAAAGCCGTTCGACGTTCCAAACGAAATCGTTGTCGACTGCTCAGGCCTAATGGAGATCGACTCCGCAATTACAGCTGGCGAAGTAAAACTTCCTGCTGGAGTTACGCTTGCCGGACCAGAAGAAGATCGAATCGCTTGGATTCAGCCACCACGTGTATCTGCTGATGATGATGCAGCTGCTGAAGCGGCCGCTGAAGGCGAAGAAGGCGAAGACAGCGAAGACGCTGCCGACGGAGACTCAGAAGAGTCGGCCGACGGAGAAGAAGAGTAAATCCTTCTGTTCTCAGCTTCTTAGTAATAAGAAAATCGAAAACGCCGCAGCCATTGGTTGCGGCGTTTTTTTGTGCCAATAATCTTCCGCCTTGAACCGGATTCCCAGTTCAACTCCTTGCACGAAACCGCTTGCGAACTTACCATTCACTCGCGCAGCGAGGCAGTTTGCCACGCAATGCGCAGAAAACTTTAAGAAAAATAAAATACTCACTGGCTCAGGAGGGCACGGATGGACACCATCCTAATAGCCGTCCTAGTAGCCCTAGTTGCGGTTGTGATTGGTAGCGTAATTGGCTTCCTACTTCACAACCTCCTATCGGCAAAATCACAACGAGCTGTCGAAGAGGCATCTGCGCAACAGATGCGTCGATCGAACGCTCGAAGCAAGGAGATTCTTCTCGAAGCAAAAGAGCAAGCGCTTCAGGTGCGTACCGACGCAGAAGCAAAGCTCAACGAGCAGAAGTTAGAAAATCAACGCCAACAGAGTCGACTCGAAGCTCGAGAAGAAACTCTGCAAGGCAGAACAGATTCGGTTAAAGAACTGGAATCTGGCCTCAAAAATCAACAAAACAAAATCGCCGATGAACGATCGGCTGTTGAAGATTTGAGGCACCAGGCTGGTGAACGACTCGAAACTATTTCGGGCCTTTCAGTAGCCGATGCCAGGCAAGAACTGCTCGACCAAGCTGAAGAAGATATCCAGTTCGAATTAGCACGCCGCTATAGGGATGCTGAACTAGAGGCACAGGACGAAGCTGACGATAAAGCTCGCGTAATTCTCGCTGCAAGCATGCAACGACTCGCGGCCGAAGTAGTTTCAGAAGCGACAGTAACCAGCATTTCGTTGCCAAACGACGAAATGAAGGGACGCCTAATCGGCCGAGAAGGTCGAAATATCAGAGCAATCGAGGCTGCAACGGGTGTCGATCTAATAATCGACGACGTCCCCGAAGCGATCACGATTTCTTGTTTCGATCCGATCAGGCGTGAAGTCGCACGACTTGCGTTAGAAAAGCTCATTCAAGACGGCAGGATTCATCCTGCTCGAATCGAAGAGTCTGTCGAAAAGGCACGCACTGAAGTCGATGAAACAGTTCGCAAAGCCGGACAAAAAGCAATGTTCGATGCCGACGTAAAAGGTCTGCACCCCGAACTGGTCAAACTGATTGGACGGCTCAAATACCGCTATAGCTACGGCGAAAACGTTCTTCAGCACTCGGTTGAAGTCGGTCTCGCCGCTGGAATTCTCGCATCGCAAATCGGAGCTGATCCTCAGATTGCGAAAACCGCGGGATTCCTTCACGACATCGGTAAGGCCCTGACGCATGAAGTCGATGGACCTCACGCAGAAATTGGTGCTGACGTTGCAAAACGATACGGTCAGAAAGATCGTGTAGTTACGGCAATTCGAGAACACCATGACCGTGAAATGACAACGGTCGAATCGTTCCTCGTAGCAGCAGCCGATGCCATTAGCGCAGCCCGACCAGGCGCAAGGCACGACACGGTCGAAAACTACATCCAACGACTCGAAGCACTTGAAGAAGTGGCCCGAGGATTCGAAGGTGTTGAACGTGTTTACGCTATTCAGGCAGGTCGTGAAGTTCGAGTACTCGTCGATCCTGAAAACGTCGACGACGTAACGGCAGCCGCTCTGGCACGAGACATCGTTGCGAAGATCGAAGAAACCCTCGCCTACCCGGGTCAAATCCGAGTAGTAGTAATCAGGGAATCCCGATCAATCGAAGTAGCTCAATAGGGCTGGCTTCGTAGAAGTAATAAAGCAAACAGACCCGGCAGTTGCCGGGTCTGTTTCGTTAACCGTCATCCCGACCGTAGCAAAGCGAAGTGGAGGGACCCAGAACGTGACATACGCCAACAACTCCCAACAGCCCACAATCGACTTCTCGACCAACGTGGAGAGACCTTCGGTGGGGACGTGGTGACGTGGCGACTGGCAGTCGAAACCAATAACCAATAAATCCCACAACACAAATGTCATCCTGAGGCTCTCGAAGGATGGCACCCGAACGCCCATATCGTTCAGCCTGAGAAACCCGCCCATCGCCAGCAAGAAAGTGCAACATAACCCCACCACCCCAGATCCTTCGGCTGCCGCTCGGGAAATCGGATCGCATCCAACTCCTAACAGCAACAACCTCTCAAGCTTGTTAAAGTTGTTGAGTTCGAGCAACCAACGCTCCCAACAAACCTAGAAAGACCCTTATGCGTGTATTGATGATCGGCGATGTAGTCGGAAGCGGCGGAAGAAAAGCCGTTACCAAACTGCTCCGGGATCTGAGAGCCGAACTCGACATCGATTTCGTCACTCTACAAGGCGAAAACCTCGCAGCTGGCATTGGGCTCACCGTCGACACCGTAGCCGAAATGACCGAAGCCGGAGCCGACGTCATCACCACCGGCAACCACGTTTGGGACAAACGAGAGTTCATCGAACACCTCGACGATCCTTACCTCCCTGTTCTCAGGCCCCTCAACTACCCGCTAGGTTCGCCCGGCAGAGGCTCTACCGACGATTCAGGCCCTGTAGCCGTAATCAATCTCATTGGACGTGTGTGGGTCGGGGAATTCGATTCGCCGTTCGCCATCGTCGACGACCTACTCGCTGGCGGATTCGGCCAGGGCAAGCCAATCGTGGTCGATTTCCACGCTGAAGCCACCTCAGAAAAGGGCGCCCTCGCATGGCACCTCGATGGCAGAGTTGCAGCCGTAGTCGGAACCCACACCCACGTGCCGACATCCGACTGCAAAGTTCTTCCCGATGGCACAGGATTTGTAACCGACCTCGGCATGGTCGGAGCTGTCGATTCCATTCTTGGCGTCGAAGTAGAGGGCTCACTAAACCGATTCCTAACGAGTCGACGTCAACGCATGCAGCCAGTACGAAGCGGACTCATCAATTTCAACTCCGTGCTAATCGATATCGATCCAGCAACCGGACTCGCCAACTCGGTTGAACGAGTCGATAGGCAGATCGAAGTTTGAGCGACTCCGCTAACCAAAACTCAGCGGGCCAAAACGCCGAAGGCAGTCGTTACAACCCGTCCGCTCCCGTAGTCAGACCCGAATGGCCGGTAGAGGTCGACCTTCATCTGCACACGACAGCATCTGACGGCACGCTCACACCAAAGCAACTGATCGACCAGATTTCATCGACGACTCTTCGAACTATCGCCGTAACCGATCACGATTCGACAAACGGAGTCGCCGAAGCAGTCGAAGCAGCCGAGGCGCACGAGCATCTCACGATCATCCCTGGAATCGAACTTGGCACCGCCGACGACGAATCTGAACTGCACCTGCTCGGCTACTTCATCGATCCTGAAAACCCAAAGCTGCAAACGAAATTGGAACAATTTCGAATCGAACGAGTCGATGTTGCAAAAGCGATGGTCGACAAGCTCACCGAAATCAAACGCCCTGTTTCGTGGGAACGTGTCGTCGAAATGGCGAAAGGCTCCGTAGGGCGCCCGCACATCGCCCGAGCAATGGTCGAAGCTGGACACGTCGATACCGTTGCCGAAGCGTTCGATCGTTTTTTGGGCGACAAGGGCATCGCCCGAATTCCACGACCAAAACTGCATCCTGTGCAAGCGCTAGAGATGATCCACACGGCAGGAGGAATCGGGGCGATTGCCCACCCTCGAACCGTGAACAAGCTAGGCAAGCTGGTGAAACAGCTAGTCGAAGCCGGACTCGTGGGCATCGAGGTCTACGCAGAGAAATACTCCAGCGGTCGGCGTGATTCATTTCTCGATATCGCCACTCGGCACAATCTTGTTCCCTCAGGTGGAACCGACTATCACGCCCTCGGCGCAAAGAACGAAACTCTTCCGGGCACCAATGGTCCGCCTCCCGATACCGTTGAAAAACTTCTAAATCGAGCAAAGCAGATGCACGGCTCGAACATCGGTAGCGTTCCAGCAGGATTGAAGTAAATCCCGATGGATGTAACGACCACTATCGCCATCGTAGCTGCCTACTTAGTGGGTTCAATTCCGACTTCGTACCTCATAGGTAGATGGGTCGGTGGAGTCGATATCAGACAGCATGGCTCCGGCAACGTCGGCGCCTCGAACCTAACTTCACAGGTAGGCGCAAAGTGGGCAGCACCCGTCGTCGTGTTTGACGTCTTTGTAAAAGGATCGTTGCCAGTTTTTCTCGTTTCAAGCCGCTATCTCGATCTCGGAGTCGGCACTGAAGCAACAGTAGCGATTGCAGCAATTCTTGGTCACAACTGGTCGGTGTTCGCAAAATTCCAGGGCGGTCGAGGAATGGCGACTGTGCTTGGCACGACTCTCGCTCTCGACTTCCCACTGCTCATCGTCTACGGATCAGTTCCCGCACTGGGAGTACTGTTCACCCCGTGGAAAGATTCAGCCGTTTGGTGGCTAATCGCAGTGATCATGATGCCGATATGGGCAGCTCTACTTAACCTCCCGGTCGAACTCGTAATTTTCTCGGCTGTATTCGCTCTCATAACCGCATTCAAACGAATGACATCTAACTCTCTACGAGATACCTCAGGAACGATTTCAGCTCGCCTGCTACTTACCCGGGTAGTGTTCGACAGAGATATAGCCAACCGAGAAGAGTGGATCGACCAGTAACGATTTACCAAATCCCGGCATCACCCAGTAAAAAAACACAATTTGCCGGTATCCTGATTCGCCAATGACTAACGACACCTTCCAAAGCGCCTGCGTTCGACACCCCGACACCGCATCCAATCTCGGCTGCTCACGTTGTGGCGATCTGATTTGCCCCCAGTGCATGGTGCAATCGCCAGTTGGTGCACGATGCCCCGATTGCGCAAGCATCGGACAGGCACCGATCTTCCGATCGACTCCAGCTGAGTTGTCGCGGGTAATCCTGCTGTCGATTATTGGAGCTATCGGCTTTGGAGTAGCGTACGCAATCATCGTTTGGGTTCTATGGGTGCTTCCGCTCGGCTTCATGATCGGAAACGTCGCAGCATCGTTCGTCATAGCCTTAGGCGGATCACCGGTGGGCGACTACGTCCGTAGAGCCGGTAAGTACAAGCTCGATGCACGACTCCGCATAGTCGCGGCAATGACGATGTTTGGCATATGGGTTGTCGGATTCACCGTAGCTTCGATGCTCGGTGTCTGGAACGGCGTGTTCTTAAACATCGTCGCCTACATCGGATTAGGCGTCGGAATGTACGTCGCCATGAACCGCGTCAGGCCGTAGCTTTTCGCGGACGCCCAAACTCAGATGTTTCGACCAAAGTGGAGAGACCTTCGTCGGTGACGCTAGGACTGGCAATTTTCACCATTCACCTAGTCCACCCACATCCCAAGTGTCATCCTGAGCCCCGTCGAAGGACGGCAGACAAACGCCCACATCGTTCAGCTTAGGGCAGCTTGAGAGAGCGATCCGTCGTTAGTGAGCACTTGCCACATCACCCCGCCGCACCAGATCCTTCGGGTGCCGCTCAGGAAATAAGATTGTTCCGCCGAGCGATTTCACCATCGCCCCAACCCTCTCCCACTGGAAGAGGTGGGGCAGACTCACAGAAGAACTAAACCTTCGTTGGAATAATTCCGCCGCCGCCTTCAGCGTTGTAGCGAATCGCTTCATCAACCATCTCGTTCAACGAAAGAGTCGGGTTGTATCCGAAATCGTTTTTCGCAGCCGAAAGATCGTACTCATAGAACGTCGGATTCGTTGGCAGATCAACCGTTGAATACGGAATGCCAGTCTTCTCCGATATATACGGAATTAGCACGTCCCAAGTGAACGGCTCTTTCGATCCCAACTGGTAGACATTTCCGAACGTATTAGGATTGCCAACAGCCTGTTCGTACGCGTGAACAAGATCACGAACTTCAACCTGATGCTTCTTCCACGGTCGACCATTCACATCTCGCGCAACGATCAATCGTGGACCGCCATCACTCTTAGCAGCTTCAGCCTGAAGTTCCGCGTAAGTTGCCTTACCAGCGTCATCGGTTCGACTTTCGAACTGCGTCAAGAAGTGGCTCAGGTGGAATTGTCTGAAATTAAGAATCTCACCAGCACCCCAAACGTTGGCGAATCGAATGATCGTTCCGCGTAGACCGTCTTGGGCGTGATAGCGGTTCAACAAGCTCTCGCAGAGAACCTTCGAATAGCCGTACCAATCGGTAGTCGAAAGCGGGAGAGAATCCTCAGCAATCGGCTCGGCAATACCGCCTTCGGGGTACTTAAACATCGTCGCATCGGTGCTCGTAATGAACACGTGCTTCAACTGAGCCCCGAGGTTCTTAGAGGCCTCAAGAATGTTGAAAGTACCCTTCACATTGGTATCGAAATATTGCTCCGGAGTGAACGGTCCTCCAGCCTGAAAAGCCGCACCCAAATGCAAGATAACTTCCTGCCCATCGACCGCTGCATTCACATCTGAAGAACTGGCCAGATCGCCCTCGACAATCTCAGCCCCAACGGCCTTCATCTTCTCTGCCTGAGGATCGCCCGACCACACCATGCCGCGCACGTCGTGCCCTCTTTCGAGGAAATTCTGCGCAATATTCGCGCCCACACGTCCCGTGATACCCGTAATCAGTACTTTCATAGTTCTTAAAATTTCCTAATGTCGTTGGCTAGCTAATAACTGTTTCGTGCTGTCTGTACACACGATCGTAAAGTTCCTGATCAATGCTCACCGCCAGCCCCGGCGAGTCAGGCACTGTGTACATTCCATCTTCAAATGCATACTCATCGCCCTGATACAAATCGAAATCGAGCGTTGAATCTTCAGCAATCACAAACCGCTTTGTGGCGGCACCGAAATGAATGTCGGCGCGAAGCCCCAAATAGGCAGCGTTGTAGTTGTGTGGAGCAATCAGGGTATCCACTCCCGATTCCTCGATATCGCGTGCCAGCACGTGAAATTGCCAGAATCCCATGTGAAGCATGTCGGGCTGAATTGCGTCGAGCAGTCCCTGTTCCATTAGCTGCCAGTAGATAGTCTGGCGACCTTTGTGACTCTCGCCGTCGACGATCATCGTCTTCGGCGTGTACTTGTCTCTGAATTCCTTCAGCTTCTGGTAATCAGAGATGCTCTCGGTGATCATCTCTTCCATCCACATAACGTTCAGATCGCTGATGCCACGAACAAAGTCTTCCAACAGATCGATACGACCGTCATAGCCGTTGTTGGCATCGACAAGAATTTTTATATCGTCGCCAACAGTCGCCCGTACTGATTCGACAACTTCGATATCACGTCGAGTTCCGGCGTTTGGCTCGAACCACTTGCCGGGTCGACCCAGCTTGAGCTTCATCGCCCGCCAGCCCTTTTCGACAGCCTCAGCGGCTTCGATAGCCACGGCGTTCGCACCTTCGGCAGGGTTCACGAGGTCTTGGAAGTAAAGACTCGAATCGTAGCCTTCGACCTTGTCTCGAACCTTGTCGCCAAGAAGACTGTACGAAGGTGTTCCAAGCGCCCGTCCGATCAGGTCGAAGAGTGCTACATCCAGAAATCCGTAACGGTCGAACAAATCAGACCATCGAGGACTTACGTTCGTTACTCGTCCCCCCGAAACGCTGAAGAAATCTGAAAGTTTCTTGCCGATCAGATCTTGAAAATCGTTGTATATACCGAGAATTCCGCCACGGTTCATGGCAGGTCGAGCATTGCTCAAACCCACCAATCCCGAATCGGTGAATACCTGCAGCAACCACTCTCGCTGGTTGTGACCATAATTCTCCATCTTGGCGTTACGACCAACTATGCGTCCTTTGCCGGGAGCGCCAAAGTAGGTTTCAATCGGCGTAATCGTAATTTTATTTATGACGTGACTGTCTAGAGTTGAAGTGGTCATAACTACGCCTCCATCCTGTTCTCATGCTTGGCATGCGGAGCGTAGCCGGCCTCATCGATATCAACACCCAATCCCGGTCCGGTCGGCAGTGCGTACGCCCCATTCGTGAACTCAGGCAGTGGAGTCAGATAGTGCGCAAGATTGCGTTCATCTTCAAGCGAAACATAAGTCTCTGAAGCCGCTCCCCAAACGATGCTGGCGTAGCTCCCAAAGCAGCCGTTGCCAAAGTTGTGCGGAATCGTTCGAACACCAGTGCCCTTTAGCTGACGTTCAATATCCATCCAACCCAAAAAGCCATGACCTACGATGTCGGGCTGGTAGCCATCGATCAGTCGATCATCAATCAAATCTTGGAACACTTCGGAAATCGGATCTCGGTCTACTTCACCACACGTGAGCAAAGCTGAAGAACCGTACTTTGCCAGCATTTCTCGCATCGCCTTGTAGCCGTCGACGTCGTGGGTGATCATCTCTTCGAACCAGAAGATATCGAGAGGAGTGACTTCCTTGATGTACTCATCCAGAAGATCAAGACGCCCGTCGTAGCCAAAGTTCGCATCGACGTAGATTTTTACGTCTGGCCCAACCGATTCACGAACCGACTGAACTACTTCAATATCACGCCGCATTCCGGCTTCTGGCAGCATCCACTTGCCGCCTCTGCCCATCTTGAGCTTCAGCGCCCGCCAGCCATCAGCAACAGCTTTGGCAGCTTCGTCTCCAACCTGCTGTGCACCCTTTTCAGGATTCAGGAAATCTTGGAAATAGAGAGTGGTGTCGTAAGCAGGAATTGAATCGTGCTTTTTTCCACCGAGTAAATCGATTGCCGAAACTCCGCGAACCTTGCCAACAAGATCGAACGCCAGAATGGTCATCCAGCCGTTTCGACGGTACCAGCGATCCATACCCGGTCCTGCCCCGGTAACCACACCATTGGAAATCTCTAGTAGGTCATCGATTTCACGCCCCAGTAGTGCGCCTTTAATGTGCGCCAGCATGCTCTCGACCGAGCCATCACGCATCAGGCGATTCGCAATCGAAATACCTTCGGCGCCGCTTGAACTTTTTGCACGAACAACCCATTCAAGTCGCTGCGTACCAATGTTGTCGATGTATGCGTTTTTGCCGAGCTCTTTTTGATAGCTCGACGGTATCGGCGTAACCGTGATCGATTCGATGATTTCTGGCACGTGATTTCCTTAGCGGTCTGGTGC
>Ga0233439_10002468_pt1 | contig 20808 bp, 23 predicted proteins | sample SI_123_September_6_FD_182713 | JGI IMG/M metagenome (GOLD analysis project Ga0233439, IMG submission 182713) | Seawater microbial communities from Saanich Inlet, British Columbia, Canada - SI_123_September2016_100_MG | ecosystem: Environmental > Aquatic > Marine > Inlet | place: Canada: British... | reverse complement strand
AAGAGCACCAAATGTGATTGCAAGAGCACCAAATGTGATTGCAAGAGCACCAAATGTGATTGCAAGAGCACCAAATGTGATTACGATGGCAGTGGAGGAGACAACAGTGGAACCCTTAACATGTTCCATATGTATGACCAATAAAAAGCAAATATGTTTAACTTGTGGTCATATGTTTTGTTCTCTATGTGCTAGCAAATTAACCGGTGAATGTTTCATATGTAAGAAAACATACATAAATATGATAAAAGTTTTTCTTTAATTTATTAAAAAAAATTGATTAATAAATTATCAACAATATTATATATTGTCCTTTAATGGATATCTCAATAACGCAAAGTGAACTTATAAAAGCATATAATTACTTTAAATCAGTATTAAATGTACATTGGAGAATAACAGATATTGATAATATAAATCATGATACATTATATTGTTATATGTCAGAAAATAGAGTAAAATATATTACACGAATAACACGCACACCAGCAATAGTTAAAGTTCGTCATTTAGCTATAATAAATGATGGGTCACTTGATATAATAAATGAACGAAATTGGTTAACATTTACTACCATCAGATTTGCTGAATTGTTAAGTGATGGAATATATATAGAAGAATTAGATAAAAACTATGTAGAAGCAGAACCTATTGAAATAGAACCTTATGTCAGGGAAACAGAATCACCTAGGGAAGAAAGATCATATCCATCAACTAATCGTGATCGTGTGATAAATAGCATTCGTCAAACATTGTTTCCAACAGCAAATCACACACAAATTGAATCGCATGTTCAGCAACCAAATGTTTCTACCACAGCCATTGATGAAGAAATGGACGATACTAAATCATATGTTGATGACTTAACCTGTTCCATATGTATGACCAATAAAAAGCAAATGTGTTTAACATGTGGTCATATGTTTTGTGTCCTATGTTCCAGTAAATTAACCGGTAAATGTTTCATATGTAAAAAAACATATACTAAAATAGTAAAAACTTTTCTTTAATTTATAGCATGTATTTCATTTCTTACTGTGGCACTAACTTTGGTCATATCTAATTTATAATTATATGTTCTTACTTCTTTATCCATATATTTTTTATCATCCATCATTGATTGATCGCAACATATGCATATGCCAAAAGGATATGTCATCATAATACAAGGAACCATACATGGACAAATACATAACCAACCTAATTATTGGATTGTTTCACAAACTAAATATGGTTTACGAGAACAATATGGCTTTGGTAAACCCGGTTCCACATGAACAGTGACTTGACATATGGTATACACATCATCTTTATTATGTTCATGTTTTGACATAATGTCATTATACTCATATATATTTCGTATTTCAGTCATTATTATTTAACTAAATATATTCTTAAGTGACTATAATTTCCATGATATAAATCTAATAAATTAATCTTATCGGGTAAACATGAATAATTTGGTAGACCAGCATTATCAAAATATTTATAATTATACAATTGATATATTTGTTGTAAATTAAAAGAAGAATTTTCATTTTCTAAGAAAATATTTATATTTGAAATGTTGATATTTAATTTTTTGGAAATTAAATCTTTCAAATCTAAAATATTTTCATTTAATATTAATGAATAATTTATTCGTTTTTTATCTATATGCAATATTATATTTTTTTGTACATCATGGGTTACAATATTCCCTTGTTTATTTTCTATCCAAACAAGATCATAAGCTATACGATCATAATGTTTAAAATAAAACTCTTTATATATTTTTACCTGTTCTCTTTTCTCCATGTTACTATAATGTCGTGGCACGTATATTAACACTTTATTGAATCGTTTTATGCAATATTTATAATAATGATCAATGTTCAATATATGATATTCCCAACATTGTTTAATTATATCAGGACACATTAACTTTTCATTTAAATTCAACAAATGCATAAATCGTTCATATTCAAAGATTGTATATTGACAATATAATGGTAACCAATTATAATAATCGGATAAACCGATAATAATATCATCCATTAAAATAGAGTGATATATAAAAATTGATATTCTGATATTTTTATGCCATTATTATATAAATATCAATGACAGATTGTGTATTTTGCTGTGAAGATTTGCCAGATGATGATCGAATGATTAATATTTACGCTGATAAATGTAGAGAAGAATCTACAATGTGTAAAGATTGTAGACAAAGGTTATGTGAATCCATATTACCCGTATTATTAAAATCTATAGCAATGGAAACATGTGAAGCATCAATAAAAAGATTAGTTAAACAAGATCTACCGACTCATTTATCGGTAGATGGTACTGGTCGAGGAAAACTAATTATTAATGCAATAGTTGATGGTAAAATAGTATGTTGTAAATTGCAATCGACCGTTAATATCGATAAATTAAATGCAGACATGAGACGTATTAATGAACTAGCAGTGAAAGATGACGATATGTTTTTATATTTAAAAAATGAGGTGTTTGAAGAATTTAAAGACGATAGTTAAAAAATTGAAAAAATAATAATTATTAGTTTATATATTAGAAATTATTATTATCATAATGCGCGTGTTTACCGAAGATATCGAAGGGATTGATGTCCCCATCATATTTATTGCTGGTAAATGTGCAAAAGACAACCAAACGTTAGTCCTGGAATCTTCTTCTAAAGATTTGTGGTTTCATCTAGCCGATTTTCCATCGGCACATCTCGTTGCCAAAATCGATAGCGAAATGCTCAATAAGGATCAATTGAGATTAATCATAAAGCGTGGCTCCAGCTTGCTTAAAAGCGTTAGTAACAAACAAAAATCGATGCCCAATTTAGGTATTCATTATACATACATAGAAAATGTTAGACCCACAGATGTTGATGGATTGGTGGAACTGGAAAGTTTTAAAACGATCACAATATAAATTATATAAACTATTGTATATTCAATGAACAATATTTTTTCTTTATTCTGTAATAATAAATTAGTAAAAACATTTAACCAACTTAGTCTTGTTATAGATTATATAACTAAATTAAGTTGTTCAATAAACTATGAAATATATGTCGAAGAATACAATGCTGATATGGAAACACATGCAATTAAAACATTATTGTATAAAAATAACATATTTCAAATAGAAAATATATTCGAATATTATTAATTAATGAAAAAAATTGAAAAATAATTTACATATATTACTCATTATTAACTTTTTTATATAACATAATGGCGTTACTGTTAACACATGCACTGAAAAACCCAGATGGGTTCAAAGATTGGTTTTGGGTATCTAGACATCCTGACTTAACCATCAAGATGATACTCGATTATCCTGCTACGCCATGGATTTGGTCTATGGTTAGTTGCAACAAGAGCATTTCCATGGGAGATATCATTGATAATGATACTTTGCCATGGGATTGGCCTTCTGTATCATTGAATCCCAATTGGACATCCGCCATGTTGCAACGTTATCCAGATAAGCCTTGGTATTTTGCCATCTTGGGAATGAAATCGACCATCACAGTCAAGGACATTATGGATAGACGTGAGTTGAAAGATTTTGTTATGATCAAACGTAAGCGAGATCTCGAATATTCGTCCTTTAAATCGGAACTATATGGATTCCCTTAATATTTTTTTATCAAAAAGATTGAAAAAATATTAATTAAGTGATTGAATATTTCAATTATTTAATGGATACTAACACTATATCTGAAAATGCTAAAATTAACATAGCAAAATGCGATAATGTAACTGATATAAATAAAATTTGTACACGATGTGGTTTTATTAAAACAAAACAATCAAATGTTAACGGTTATTGTTTATTATGTGAACAATTTTATTCTTTTCAATCCGAGAATAAAGTAAATACAACGACATCAAATAAATGCGATTTACAATGTGCAATAAGTTAGCATGGAATAAATATATCATTAATTTTTTTATTACGAATGGTAAATCCAGCAGCATTAAAATGTCCACCACCCTTCTCATCATATTGTTTACTCAATTGATTTAAATCAACTTTATCAATGCCTCTTAACGAAACCCATATGTCAGATGATTTAGGATCAAAGCACCAGATTACAGCAAAATTTGGTTCATTGCCATCAATAAACGGTATTTTGCAAAGTGCATTACCAACTTCTGATCGATGACTATATTCACAATCACTCAACCATACATTATATGTCACATTGTTAATAGTAAATGTGCATTGTACCCTTGTGGAACATAAATTTGCAATCTTTTTTTCTTGAATTGATAATAGTTCAATACCCTTATCTCTTAACATATCCATATCTTCATTTGTCAATGCATTCATTTTATCAATTGTGAAATAATTATCATCGAATAATGCAGCATTAATTTCTTTTGACCATTTTAATTTAAATTGCCATAAATCTCTATCAGCAATATAATTAATAAACCAGGGTCTATTTTTAACAGGAGAAATATGAGGAAAGAAATAATCCCATGTTATTTGACATCCTGCCCTAGACATATCGATATCATATTCAACTTTAGAATGCTGAATTGATGCAAACCGATATCTTCCACAATTATATTTATTAACACACATATCCATAGCACTTTTATGATGATCTAATATCGTGACCCAAACACTTTTTTCACTAATAGCTAATATTTCATCATATATTGGACAAATATCAACAAATAAGACTCGTTTACCATCAAATAAATCTAGCGACAAACTAGATACGTCACCAGCTTTACATGGTATCGCAATTATTAAAGAATTGTATTTTAAGGCTGACCACATTGAAGCAAATCCATCTGAACAAGGATTATGGTACACAACAATATCAAAGTTTTTCATTGATATTAGTATAAATAAGTAATAAAATAATAATTTTTCATTTTTTTAACAACATAGAAATTTATTAACAACACATAAATCTTGAACAATTAATGTTATCGGATAGATTGACACTACTGTCCAAAATTTGAACAGATAGAGATAGTAGAGCCTTAATTTCATCCTTTTTCTCACCTGTTTTAATAACATTTGTGTCAATCAAAATATTAATAATACTTTCGATTAAAATAATTACGTCACTTCTACTTACTTTAATTTTCTTCAAGTCTTTCATGTTAACATTAATAACATCCTTAAACATTAGAATAAATTGGGGTAAATCTTTGGAATCAATAACATTGTCTGAAATAATTTTAATAATATGATGATTTAGATCGTCAATTACTGCGGGACAACTATTTAGAACAAGAGTCAAAATATTAACAGTTTTCTTATCTAAAGTAATATTACCTTTTAGATGATCTGATAATAGTGTGTGTAAATCTAGGACAGTTTTCAAAGCAACATCTTCTGTTTTCAAAGGAGTATTTTCTGACATTATAATAGTATTATATCATTTTATTACTTTAATTAGAATTTTGGATAATAATATGGAAAATTGAATGGTTCTTTATTTATGTATGTAATATAATTATCCACTAAATTATTGTCTTGTATCCATTTATTAAATATTTTAATAAATGATTCATTATTACCTTCAAAAGTTTCATCTATTTCTGTATATTTTAATTGTTTCAATATTTTATGTTTAAATTTTTCATTCATACTCGCGCCATATTTTACCATATCAATATTTGATATATATTTACTGGCATTATAAAGAAAGAATTGTTCAATTGGATTATCTATTTTTACTGAACTTTTTTCATAATCGAATAATGATATTTGAATTCCATTATCTATTACCTTGAATAGAAAATTATCTATTTTACAAGTCGTAAATGTACCAAATATGGCAAAAAATGTATTGTTCACTGTATCAATTTGTTTTATAATGGATGTAACTATATCATCATCCAATACTATTTTAAATAAATTACCCAATTTATTATCATATTGTTCATAAAAAGAAAACAATTTTAAATCATATATTACAGATGTATATAATAAGGGTAATGGACTTTTCAACATTTTATTATTTTCTTGTTCTTCTTCTATCAAATCGGAAATTTTCATTATCATTTTTTCATCTTTAATTGACACGAGATATAACGAATTATTTTTATTATTTGTCAATAATCTATTGTACTTATCTGGATTATCAGATAATTTTAAAAGAAGAATTTCACAAACATCTTTGTCAATATATTTTGCAACATTGCTCATTAACATTTATGCCACATAAAAAAAACTCCTTTTTTGTTTTTTAAGATTATTATTATACAAAATCTTTGCCGTGAATACAACATTTTTATCAATAGTATCAATATATTTATCAAAATAACGCAACGATATGATATGACCAAATGTCATATTTGTGGTAAGAGAATTGGCAAAATATATTGTATCTGTACAAGATAATTTACTATTTATATTCATGCATGTTACTAAAAATTCATTTTTATTGTAAGATATAATATTTAATAAAATTATTCCATTACCAATACATTTGCGAGTATCAATTGATTCATAATATTTGATTGTTAGTGGCACATATGGTAAATTATTATTTATTATTGTATATGGTAAATTATATTTATTTGCCATTAAAATATATTGATCCACATTGTCATTATTTTGCATAATAATTATATGATCCATATATTTAATAAGATTAAATGAATTATGTAAATAATTTGCAGTAACATCAAAAAAAGTTATAATTGTATGTGCGAATTTTTTAATTTCATCAAATTCCACATATGTACTATAATTAAAAATATTATCATCATTTATACCAATGCTTTTAACAACTAATGCTTCTGTGGATCCAGTATTAAATTCATGATCGTATCGCAATAATTTATTTCTAAGATACCCATTACCATTATCTTTTACACCATACAATAAAAAAGATAAAAATGTTGTTTTACCTGATCGTGGATTACCGAGAATTATTATCTTTTTCTCTTTGACAAAATTATTTTGAATTTGAATTATTGCTTTAAAAAAATGTTGATTACGATCAATTATTTTTTTAATACTAACTATTTTTATTTTTGCCATATTGGCAATATGTTTAAATGTTAAAATAGTATCATTTGATTCATCATTTTTAAATTGATATATTGATCCGTTATCATTTATTCCAAGATAATATATTGCTTCGCCATTACCCTCATTTAATCGCCAATTCATTTGTGTGATCAACGTGTTATAGCGATCCACATTATTCATAGCAAGTTTTCTCTTATATTCAATATTGCCTTCTTCTATTTCTTGTATCATGGCTGATCATATTATAAGTCATTATTTAACTAAAAAAATTGAAAAAACAATTGCAATTCCAATATATTTACAATTATTCTTATTATAGTTGTCAATATGGCATCCAACACCCCATCAAGCATGAATACTGAGGAAGAGCTTTTGTTGCTTCAAATGAATAGCAATAGATTTAAGTCTACCAAAGTAGCGAAAGCAGTGCGAAAAGATGATAATAAGCAAAAAGATGATGATAAAATGACAGAAGAAATGTTATTACTTGACATGCAACGGAAAGCAATACCCAATGTTGTTAAAAAACCTAAACCTAGGGTGATAGATACAACTGAGATGGAAGATGAGGAAGCATTATTATTAGCAATGTCTAAGAATATTGTTAAAAAAATCAAGCCAATCAAGCCAATTAAAATAGATACAACTGAGATAGAAGATGAGGAAGCATTATTATCGGCAATGTCTGATAAAAAATTAAAGAAAGCTGATGTTGTACAGGACGTTATGCAAGACGTTATGCAAGACGTTGTACAGGAAACAGTACCGATTGTTGAAATAACAGAAGAAGAATACTTGGCTAAATTGTCTTCGGTAAAACAAGCAACTGAAAAAATGACAGTCAATATTAATGGTGCTACCAATGAAAGACGTGTAAATGGAAAATCAAATCAAAAATCAACGGTACGTATGCCAACTAGAGCGCAAGATATTGATTTATCTAATTTGCCAAAGTGGGATGAAGGTGACAGTGATAGTGGTGAAGATGAAGATGAGAACAAAGGTGAGGACAAAGACGAAGATGAGGATGAAGATAGTAAAAACGTAGATGAATATAATGATGAATATGATGATTGTGATGACGATATTGTATATGGTGAATTCGGTAAATATATCTTTAAGATGGTGAAAGGTTATGTTATTACACTTACTGATACAGAGAAACAAACATTTTTAAGTAATCAGAGATCGCGAGGTAATTTTGATCCAGTTGAAGTAATAAATCGTGAGAAAACAACATTGGAACGTGAACAAGTGGAACATGATAAACTTGTTCAATCGTTACGTGGTAAAGCAGATACTAAATCTACATTGACTAATCCTGTCGCAATAGAACGCGAACGATTGAAACAAGAAATGTTGACAAAGAAAGCATTGAAGAAAGCTGCCAAGATTGAAAAGACTAGTAACGGAGCTCAAAAAATTAAAAATAAGATAAGTGCTAAAACTGTGATCAAAGAATTGACAGAAGACGAAAAAATGATCGCAAATATGATGGATAATGTTCATACTATTAAATCATTGGAAGATATGTCAAAAGTCACTAGAAAGCTGTCAAACATGGAAAACATTTTGAAAGCATTGACGAAATTATTTATGGTAACAACATGTGAAGATTTGAAAAAGCATTTGTACATTGAAATTTCTCAGATTAAGCCAATAATGGATATGGAAGAAGGATCTACGCGTAGAGCATTGATAAAGTTTCGAACTGTATTTTCACGAGAAGAAGAAATTAACTTTTGCTTTGATAAACGTCGTAATTATATGAAACCATTTTCACCTCTATACATTATTCCTCATGTTCTTGAAGAATTTCAACGCGAAGCTGTGAGAGCCATTGATAATGGAACAAGTGTTGTTATCGGTGCACCAACGTCTTCGGGTAAATCATTAATATCGCAATATTTGGCCAGCAAGAATAAGAGAACATTGGTAATTCTACCTACTCAAGAACTTGTTGATCAATATGCCGGTACCGTGAGAAATCGTCCATATAAGACTTTACCTCATACCCCTATTAAACATTTATCAGGTGAACAAGTATACACTGATAGTGATTGGGTAATGTTAATTGGTACACCAGTTGACGTATGGAGATATATTACTTTGGAAAAGAGTAATGATATCGCCATAAACTTGAACATGGATACATTTAATACTATTGGAACAATTGATCATTCGCAGTTTGATGAAAGTAAGACATTTAATACTGATATTATTGAATATGTTATTATTGATGAACTTCAGCAAATGAATGATGGTGTTGATGGTACTGATAATACACAAGCTGTTGCAATGGAACGTATTGCTACATATTTTGCTGATAAAGTGTTTGTAATATTGTCTGCAACAATTAGAAATATTGATCATGTTACAAAATGGTTTAGATATTTGAAGAATGATTTTGGATATCAATCAACAAATGATCTAAATCCAACAGTGATAGGTATTATGTATGATAAACGTTTTATCAATCAAGAAAAGAAAGTGTTGAATAATGGTCGTATGGAAACTATGTCACCACTATCTGCATTAACGGTTAAATTGATAGCCAATGGTAGATTGATGGCAACAGAAATGCAATTTCCAGCACAGCAACATTTACAATTGGCCCGTAATATTATTGCAAATCATCCAACGTCAATTGATCTTGAACCAATTACCTTTTTTGATGGAAAATCTATTACTCTTCAAACATGCAAGGAATATGAAGATATAATGAAAAGACGTATGACAGAGATTGCTATCGAAAATCCTGAAGCCATGCAACATATTCTAGATGCATATGTTATGCGACCCAATGATCTTGAAAAGTTGGATATTCCTGAATTATATACATTGTTGAAAGAAATGCAGAAAAATGATATGATGAATACTATAGTGTTTATCTTTGATACATCATTATGTCGCAAAACATGTTATGATCTACTCAATTATATGAAGACTGAAGAATTAAATAGGTATCCATTATGGTACACCTATCGTGAATTGCAAAATAGTCACGCTGAAGCATTGAACACAAGTTTGAGAAATCTTGAAAAGGCAAAGTTTTCAAAGTGCGATGATGGTACAGCTGTAAACCAAAAAGAAGATAAAGCCGAATCATTGGCCAATCTTGCATTATATAGTTTTATAGATGATGTGTGTAAGAAAATTAGTACGGAAATTGCAAAGTGGCAAGAACTTGTTGATACTATTAATGGTCAATTAACTCAATCTGATCATGATATTAAAAATTTGGAACTTTACCAATTTAGAATTAAACATTATAGTAGAGAAAGTGATCGTTACAAGTCCTTAAGTAGTCTATCTGGTGTAAATCATTATGCTCCTCATCCGGATTATACGTTTGCTAAATACACTATTACCGAGGATATCATGAGATTAGTTAAACATACCATTCGACCACCAAGAAAGAAAATTAAGGGTCGTAAGGCACAACTTAAAGCTGCATTAGAAAAGAAAATAGCTGCTCAAAAGAATCTTCCAACTAAATTTCGTACCCCTATTGATTATAAAGATCCATTTATGCTTTGTATTGAGAGAGGATTCAGTTTTTACACCCGCGAACTTAAAGAATTGGATGAACGATTTCAAGGAATTATTCAGATGCTTCTCTTAGAATGTGGTGTACAAGTATTGTTTAATGATGGTAGTTTGTCTGTTGGTGTCAACTTGCCACTGAGAACAGTTCTATTCTACAATCCAGAATACGAGGATAAAGGATATATCACATTATCTCGTATTCTTGCACATCAAGCTGGTGGTCGTTCTGGTAGAAGAGGTTTAGATACCACTGGATATATTGTATATGCTGGTATAAATTATAGTAATCTCATTTTAGGAGAATACTTGGATATTGTGGGTGTTGGTGCTATCGACAGATATGTTACAACTCCATTATTATTCAATTCGAAATTTTGCGTAAGTAAACTGTGTAAAATTTCATTGTCTGCATTCAACGATGCAGATTCTAGAACAACACTTTTGGAAAAAGAGAGTGCAATTAGACTTCAAATGATAAATGATTTTAATACTTTGGAAGTAGAATTTCGTGGTCAATCACCAATGCATATTTATCGACTTCGTGAATGTGTATCTAATGCAATTGATATCCAAGACTTTTGTATGTTTTTAACTCTTCAATCGTTCGAAGGTAAGATTCTACATAAATATGATTTTGTTATTGCTATAGCATCATTAATATTTATTGAAGATTACGATAATAGTGGAACATTTGTTAATACTCAAGTTACTGGAATGCTTGATTCATTTTGTGAAAGTTCTATGGAAAAAGGCAAGATAGTTTATCATGGATATAGTTCAAAAATTACAGATTGTTATAAAAGCAATGTAATAGAACAACATAATATGTCTCAAATGTTGAGAAAAATTAAGATAGTAAAAGAAGTAATTCGCATATTGTATAGTAATAATCAATTGTTAACAACACAATGGGTAATCGATGCAGAGAAAATATGCATAGATCTAAATAATTTGGTATTCAAGTATACCATTTGAATAGCGACAGCAATATTCAAATCCCATTTGAATAGCGACAGCAATATTCAAATCCCATTTGAATAGCGACAGCAATATTCAAATCCCATTTGAATAGCGACAGCAATATTCAAATCCCATTTGATTTAATTTAATTTATAGATAATCCTTGAACCATAAGCCAAACAATGTTACCATCATAAACAATAGCGTTCCCCAAATAACATCACTTATAACAAGATCTATAGTCCATGTTGGATCAATACCCATGATGCTAACATTAATGCATACATAAACTAATAGACCTAATAATGGTCCTGAAGTAAATACACTTTTATATCCGAAATCATCTGCATCTATAACAAGAATCTTTAAAGCATATGACATAATTGCCCATGCAAAATATGCTAATAATAATGATTTAACACTTGGTTCTGATGCAAGATCGTATAACGAATGTTGTGCAAATTGCATATAAATAAGATTTAATGTGGAAAATGCAAACGTTAATATTGCTACTCCAGAAAACATATTGATAATAATACTAATATAGATTTTTTTTCTTACACATTATTATTATGATCTTGAGCGTTGGACCTTCAACATGGACAATTTATGCAATGATTACCATGATAATATTTTTTGGAAGTTTTCTTGCGTCCGCAGCCGGAGAAACTAGTGAGGTAATGTTAGATTTAATATCTTATTTTATAGATATTTTAGAAAAAATTGTTAAGGCAGCTAAAAGCTAAGAAAAATTGATTTTTATACATTTTTATTCATATTATATATTGATAAATAATGAGTCATATTGACAAATGTAGCATGGTTAGAGATATAGTGCAAAATATTGGTCAATTGATAGAAATAGAAAATAAGAAAAACACAGGTTATATTCAATTACATATTATTACATTTTGTTCAGAAGCCAATCATTATAAGAAAAATAAAGATGAAAATATTGATGATTTCATCGTTAGAGCAGACATATTGCCAAGTGATACAACTGATTTTATTGAAGCAAATGAATGTTTTGAAGAAGTTGTTTCAACTTTACCAAATAATGTAACATCATTATTTTTATCAGATGGCAGACATCGTAATGATGATGTTATATTTACACAATTGTATGATTATACAATTGGAATTGGTGATTTTTTTGATGTTGATACAGCTGCTCTAGAAATACTTGGTAAAGAATGTTACGTAAGTGATATACAAAAAGATGTTGAAGATATAATCATTGGATCTATATTTACAGATGTTTGTAAATGTTATGAAGATGTTAAAATATCTGTTATTGTACCAAATAGTTCATCATTATTTACAACACTTGAACATAAACAAAAATTTACAAATGATTTGTTTACAGATGATTTACCAGTTACAAATGAATTTAAATTCGAAACTATTGCATCAGAACATGGTGCATCAATAATCATTTCCTCAAATATTAATTATAAGAATGCAGTTGATAAAGATATAATATTATCAATTGATAAAAGTGGTTCAATGTCCGATTATATTTATCAAAACCCATTAAACAATCGATCATACGACATTCCAAGTCCTGACATACGTGATTATAATACACAAGTAATTATAGAGGAAGTAGAGGAATCAGATGACGAAGTAGAGGAATCAGATGACGAAGTAGAGGAATCAGATGACGAAGTAGAGGAATCAGATGACGAAGTAGAGGAATCAGATGACGAAGTAGAGGAATCAGATGACGAGGAATCAGACAGCAAAGTAGAAGTTTCACAAGATATATCATCATTTAAAGATTTAGCATCTGAACATGTGCATAATGTAGATGATGAATATGCAGATTCTGTATTTGATAGATTTTTATCGATTGATGATTATAAATATATACAATATGATTTTGAAAATATTTCATTAATGGACAGATATTTTCAAGATTGTATGACATTTGATGATTTGGAAGATGATGAAAAGATATATATTAAAATATCTAATGGTGATAACCATACAATAAATGTTTTTACGAAATCAGATTTTATAGTTACAAATAAGCAAATAGTTTATAAAGATTTAACTTATTTATCTTTTGCTATAGAAAAAATAGGAAAATTGGAAAAATGTAAATTGAGATCTGATTATATTCATGAATTATACAGTCATATTACTAACACAACATGGCATACAACGATATCGGAAATAATAGATAATGATTTTGACAGTGATGATATAATGGTACATAAATATGCCGTAGTAATAGATCATATAAATATGCTATATCATTCTATAGTGACAGTTGGTCAAGCAGGACATAATTATTATAACAATAATGATCGAGATTTATTGGAGAAAAAAATATCAACTCGTATGTGCAGAAGTCTTACGCAAACACAGACACAACCTACTGAAAATAATTCGGTTGATGTAGCCGTAAAAGAATGTATCATTTGTTGCGATAAAACAAAATCAGTATTATATACATGTGGTCATGCATTAACTTGTGAAGATTGTACACAATATTTATTATTTGGTCCATCTGCAAACAAACCTGCTTTAAATGGATCGCGAATATACGATAGAGCATACGATAAAAAATGTCCGGCATGTAGAGCTGAGATATCTGGATATGTAGTATTAGATACAACCAATTTCGCATGTAAATCTGAAGGCTGTATCATGACACCAACTATCATTTGTACCGAATGTTTAGAACCGGTTTTTTGTCGATCATGCTTTAATAAAGAATTAAGACAGTCAACTAAGACTAGAACCATGAAACGTAAACGCATAGGAATTATGTGTAATAAAGGTCATGTATTTGAGAATTATATTGAAGCAATCTTTTAATCTCAAAAAATTGATTATTATTTTATTAAAGACATAATAATTATATTACTTAATGGCTGATTTGCAAACATATAGACAAGAAATGACAAATATGTCACCGACCATGGAGAAAAAAGAAATGGTTGTCTCTAATTTTATTAGTACTATGTATAGATTTATGAATTGGTTAACCATGACATGTAATCGTCAATCAGGATACTTAAATCACATGGCCAAGGATAGTAATCCTATGTTAGCTATAGATGTGATGCAAGTAATGTCAAATATAATTGATGATAATACATATTGTTTAACATTGGATAAAGAAAATGAAAAGAAACTTGCTGATTTACATCAATATTGCAAATTAATATTGAATCATTTAGATGATGCAATAAGAAATAATGATTGTTTAATATATGATGAAGAACACGATGAAGAACATCCTTATTTACAAAATGATATGTTGAATGAGGTATTCAATTTAATGACAGACTTAATGTCTATTATTAAATAAATTTATTTATTTGGTTGACAAATATAGACTCTTATATTTGTAATATTTCATTTCCCAATGTTCGCTGTTTTCATCCATGTTGCCACCACTCTGTCCAATGGTTTCTGGGACAGCATTCATTAAATCTACTTCGGTAGCAGTAGCATCATCAATAAAACCACCAACAGATCCGTTACCAGCGGGCACAGTGACAGTTTCCGATGGTAAATTGGCAGCCATAGTACCAATAGTATTTGCTGTGGCATCTGCGATAGCAGAAGTGGCATTCTTAACATCGTTAGCAACACTCTCTATACCGAGATTGGCAGCACTCTCACTAGTTTTAACAGCATCAACAACACCTGATGTAGCATCAACTACACCTTCGACAACATTTTCAGCAACATCAACTACTGCAGTTACAGCATTCTTAGCTATTTTAGTCAAGTTATCAACAAATGTAGGTTTTTGGCTTGTACTCATTATATAATAATTAGAGAGATTTTTAATTAATTATATATTTTTTTATCAATTATATATATTTGTTAAGTATTTCATGCTGTGTATAATTTGTCCAGGATCATGAATATTTATTTTTCTCTCCATTTTATCAAATTGTTTGAATGTTTTATGTGCATTTTTCTCAGTATATTTCTTCAACAGTTTTTCCGCATTACTATTTAATATGGTATATTGCCATAGTGTTGATGAAAAATCAATACCTCTCTGTTCCATGAAATTTATCAATATATAAACTGAATCAGTTCTCTTAATAACATTTTCTCCATTTTGCATTGGTACTTCAATTTTATTTATTAAACCAATATATAAAAATCCATTCAACATATTATCGATGAATGTTTTATTTGACAATATTGATTCATCATTATTATTATTATTAATTTCTCTAATGTGTTGAGAATTTGTGTATGATTTACTGGGCATTATATATTGAGTTTTAACAGATTCGTTATAATTTTTAAGATCAATGTGAAATATTTGTTTACCGTGTTTAATTACTGATGAATTTGATAAATATGATCTAATCAAGGGAGGAATGCTTGTACCAATTTCATCTTCAAATGTCTTTAGATCGCTTTCCACATACCCCAATGGATCAATCAAATATCCAATATTAATAAATCCGTAAAATTCTAACTTTTCTTTCGAATCATTACAAATATACTTGTCACCGGTTGATCCATCAATCAAAATATAGACTCCATATTTGTGTTCAAAATTATCACTATTAATCAATATAAAATAATTTTCAGTCCTAATAAATCCTGCAAAAACATCATCGTACTTATCAACAACACTATAATTGATACCATTGCGTTCATAATTAAATATTGATTGATGTTTCTCAAATACTGCTTCTGAAATAAATAACTGTACATAATCATCAATTACACATTCATTTTTAATATGTGCAAGTTCAAATTTATTTTTCATTATAGCTTCCACAGATTCCTTATCAACAAATGTAGCATGATCAAATTTCTTTGAATCAATAATATCGGAATGTTGTCTCATCATGAAATAACCAGATTGACATATACGTTTTAAAACAGGATCGTTATCCAAGACATCTTGAACAGAGCCTTTTACTTCTACAACTTCATTTTCCGTTGTTTCTTCTTTTACTTCTTCCTCTTTTACTTCTTCTTCCACATTTTCCACAACTGTTTCTTTTTTTGTAAATCCCATTATTATTATTATTTATGAACTAACATTTAAACATTTTTTATGTATTAATTGTTCATCGATTGTGTAAAATTTACATACAGGACATTTATTAAAAGATGTGTGAGCAAATGATTTTTTATATTTTTTGCTTTTATTGGTACATGATTCGTGATATAATTTTTCTGTATCTTTACCTATTTGACAATATTCTAATTTATTAATATTAATATCCGTAAATAATAATGTATTGCATTCACAACATAGAACATCTATATATGCATTTCTAATTTTTTCAACACAACATTGTCTATGATAAAAATTAGATTCATCATCCATTATAACATGATTTGCTACTAAACATTGTTCATCACATATTTGACATATATCATTTTCCAAAAATATTTCTTTAATAGCATTGAAATTTTTTAATTTTATACGATTTGCTAAACATTTCTTATGAATAATTTTTCCACAGTCTTCAACAGCACTATTATTATGCATATAACCTTTGTCACAAATATCACATACACTATTTTTTTGTATAACATGTTGTTGTCCATCATAATATATTTTCCAATAATTCATTACAATATATAATTTCATAGGTGGATATAATTCGCCTAATTTATCATACATATTATCAATTGATGTGTATGTTGAACATATTTTTGCTAAAACGTCTTTGCCTGAATAAATATATTCGTCATTGTCCTCACTATTATCCAATTCTACTATATATTTATTATATTTTTTCACAAAATTAAGTATTTCATTTTCCATCATAATAAATATATAATTTTCTTATTAAATAAAAATTGATAAAAAAACTGCCAAAAAATCAAAAATATTAAATCCTAATTATTCACATTTAAAGATTTATCAATTTTTAGATTAAGACCATGTCATCCACAAAGAATAAAGACAATGTTGGTAGATCACCATTACCAGCAACACAAAGTAAATGTTGTGCATGTGCAATTATTAATTCATTATGTGATAGTAATAAATTTGGTTATTGCAGCCAACATTTTGAACCTATATATGATACAATGACTCATACAATTGATAATGAAAAAATTACCATTAATGCAACTAATCATATGATGACATTAAACACAATTAAGTTTCCGAATAACATTTGTGAACTTTTAGATTTCAAATTAGATTTCAAAGGTAGAAAGTATAATATTGGTAATGATCAAGATGTATTTCACTTGGATAAATCCGATACTTTTCCATTATATTGTGTAACTAATAGTGGATCTAAATATAGTTTATTTGGAAACAATTTTCTTGCGTTGCCAATTAGAACATATTTGTGTGCCATAGCTAATTATTGTCAAGCGATTAAAATGAATGCATCTATAGCAATGATTGCTAAACGTATAAGTCAAATTAATAACGCAAGATATAACATGGATAAGAAAACGATTAAATTTTCCAAAAATGAATATCTATCTCTAAATGTAAAATGGACATCAAGTATATACGATTTATATAATATTGATCGTGAAACTCTGGAGCAAATTATTGATAAAAAATGTTGTGTTAATAAATTTTTACCAGAAATGATAAATGCTATTAATGAACGTTATATCTTTGATGTTGACTTAATATTAAATGCAGCATCAAATTATTTTCAAAATAAATCAAATACTTTTGCATATAATGCAAAAATAGCTATCTTATATAGAACTGTTAATACACTTATTGATGAACAAAAATTGTTACCATTACCTTTAATGACAGTTGATTATATCGATGAATTTGATGATGATTATAATATAGATGTCAATCATAATCTTATACATAAAGATATTGTTAAAGTTTTGTGTCCTAAGAATTATAACGATATTCTTGAACAAAACTTTGATGCATTACATAATACATTATTATTATGTAACAATATCAATTTTCATGATCAAAGACAATTGGATGCATTCAGATTATTGATAATGAATTTGTCATCATATGATATTAATGAAATGGAAACACCAATTATGGTTTTTGCATCATATTTCTTCAAAGCATTTCCTCAAAATGCTGTAAAAAGTTGCCCATTAAATATTGATCATAAAGAAATTCATTTTGACGATAGCGTTATGTTAAATGGTATCGCGGATAGACAATGGATGATTAAATATTTATTGCATGATAATACAAGGATTGCATCAGAATTAAAAATAATGAAAATTGTTAGACCATTTTATCCGGGTCAAAAGACTGATTATTTAAAATTAATGCAATATATTCATGATGAAAATATAACTTTTGATAAGTTGCACCAAATTTATCTTGATATTATATCTTGCATAAAACAACATAAAAATGTAAAATCGTCAAATGATAAACAAAATGCATTAGACTTTTCATATAGTCGCATTCATGGATTTATTAATACACATCTCAATAAAGGTATTAATGTGATAACATCTATTTTAATCAGAAACACTGTTTTAACAGAACCTATTATTAGATGGTTTTATAGTAACAATACTAATAATTTTATCGAAATATTATCAGCATATGTTGTTAAAATTATTACGAAAGACCATGATAGCCGTAATGGTTCATTAAAAAATAAAATAGAGCGATGGACATGGGATACAAACTTTTGTATGCGACGTATTAGAGAATTACATGAGATTGATGATGACACAGAGATACAATTATATCTTGATAGAATAGAAGAAAATAATAAAGATATTGCAATTTGGCAAAGTCAGTTATCGGTCGCAATGGCAACTTTTGATACATCAACCATTGATAACGTATTGGCATTGATGAATAAATATAGATTATATTCTGACACATGTTTTAGACAATCGCTAAGTCACATATATGATAGAACAAATCAATTTCCAATTGGTATTTTAAAAATAATGCCTATACCAAAAAATAATAAAGTATTAAATGAAATGTATAACGAAAGTCTATATTTCAGAAATGATGATGGATACAAGTATTATAAAGAATCGGTTGATATGGATGGACTATTAGCTCATATTCAACAAATTACTCATTACAATGTTTAATTAACTGTAAGTTCCGTTAATAATATTGTACATATTTTTATATGCACGATATTCCAATTCTTCATCCGTTATAGGTGTGTATAATAAAATAACAAATGTAAAAAATAGATATTCAAAAATTCCTAATAACATAAACATAAATATATTCTCTAGAACAATATGTTTCCAATGTATATGTAATCTATATATTAAGGCATTGATGAATGCTATCGTAAATAATACTAGCGACACGCTAAACATTCCTAACGATATGTATTTTAAATGTTTTAATAAATGTCTTTGATCTTTTAAAGCATCTTGATAATTATCATATAAAACATTATAATTAGTATTTTCATGTAGCACTATGTAATTGATTGAATCTTTATACTCTCTATCGTAATTATCATATTTTTCATTTATTTGGTCAAAATATTCATCTATTTTTTCTAGAAATAATTTTCTTTCAATCAATGTAATATACTCAAAATAGAAATATAATTCAAAACTAACCATTATTAAAACATGTGTCAATATAGTTAATGCTTTTTCACTGAAGATGTAATAGATCGAATGTTTATTACCTTCCTTTTTAATTGGCGAATATTGTTTGCTAATATCTGTTGACATATCAATCATATGCAAATCGGATAATGTAATACTATCTCGTCTTTGTTTCTCAATCATTTCGCATTCAGCATTATCATCCATTAACTTTACGTATAGATTTAATATTTAAACATGTATTTTAAATATATAATAATGAATCAACAAGTTAACATTGTAAATAATGAATTCCATGACAAACTATTTGCTAGTATGTTTAAAACAAATAAAGATACCTTTGTATTTTCACCATATTCTATCAATTTTATTATGACTATGATATATAGAGGTATGGATGGTGTATCTAAATCTGAATTCGAAAAGGTCTATAATTTGCCAACAAATAATGATCAACTAATTAATGATTACATTTCTTTTGATCAACGTATTAATCATTCTCAATTAAAGTCAGCTAATGCACAATTTGTAGATAAATCATATTATAAATATATTAAGCCTTCATTTATTGCATCATTTAATAAAGCAAAATATTCATTCTTTATGAGTGATTTTGTTAATTCGGCATCTAAAGAAAAACAAATAATTAATACATGGGTAGATGGTAAAACAAATCATTTAATTCCTGAATTATTGAGTGATGATATTTTAAATGAAGATACAAAAATGGTAATTGTTAATACACTTTATTTAAAAATGAAGTGGCAATATCCATTT
>Ga0233439_10002466_pt1 | contig 20841 bp, 20 predicted proteins | sample SI_123_September_6_FD_182713 | JGI IMG/M metagenome (GOLD analysis project Ga0233439, IMG submission 182713) | Seawater microbial communities from Saanich Inlet, British Columbia, Canada - SI_123_September2016_100_MG | ecosystem: Environmental > Aquatic > Marine > Inlet | place: Canada: British... | reverse complement strand
GCGATACGAGAACGCTGGGTGCGATTGAGCGTTCGACAGGTTTAGCGGCGTCGCCTCGGACGCAACGAGACCTACGAGGCCCTCATGGGCGTTCAGCACCGTCTGGTGGACCGCGTCCCGGTTCAAGCCCTCGGTGGCATAGAGCTCAAGGGTGTTGTCGACGCGCAGCACGTAGGTCGAACAGACCTCCGCCACCATATTGGCGGCGATCAGCACCACGATCTTGTCGAGCCGTTCCTGAGCGCTGACCTGTTCGGCCATCACTTCGCGGAGCCGTCTCAACAAGACGCGGGGGCCTCCCAGCGCGCTCCGCATCCGTTGACATCCTTACCCGCAATTTCAGCACGGCCCGCAACCGGCTGTGATAGCGTTAACTAGCAGTAAAATAACGACTTTTCAGGTCTCGCGTGGGCCGCTTGGCCGATTTTGGGACGTAGCAGACGGTCCAGAACCAGAGGCGCGGGCGCGGGTGCCTTATCCTGAGGCTATATCGAATCGAGGCGCGTTTTGCCAAGCAAAACACCTGCCAAAGATGAGAGGCAGTCCAGCAAAATGACCTCGGCAGGATGCCGCGGCAGCGGACTGCCAAAATAAGATTTAGGCCTGATCGAGCCCGTAAAGCGTGTGCAGCGTCCGGACAGCCAGCTCGGTATAGGCCGCGTCAATCAGCAGCGAGAACTTGATCTCGGACGTGGTGATGGCGCGGATATTGATGTTGCGCTCCGACAGCGCCTTGAAGGCCTGCGCAGCGACGCCGGCATGGCTCCGCATGCCGATTCCGATCACCGAAACCTTGGCGACGTCGGTGGCCGAGTCCATCGCCTTGTAGCCGATCTTGTCCCTCGCCTTGGCGATGGTGTCCTTGGCGCGGGTATACTCCGAGGCGGGAACGGTGAAGGTGAGGTCGGTGGTTTTGCCGTCCTCGGACACGTTCTGCACGATCATGTCGACGTTGATGCTGGCGTCGGCCAGCGGGCCGAAGATGGCTGCAGCCACGCCGGGTTTGTCGTCGATCTGGCGCACGGAGATCTGGGCTTCGTCCTTCGAAAAGGCGATACCGGTGACGACTTGGCTCTCCATGATTTCCTCCTCGCTGCAAATCAGCGTTCCCGGCGGCGTGCCGTGGGGGTCGATGTCTTCCGGCTTGTCGAAGCTCGAGCGCACGAACACCGGTACGTTGTGAACCATGCCCAGTTCCACGGAGCGGACCTGAAGCACCTTGGCGCCTTGCGACGCCATTTCCAGCATTTCTTCGAACGCGACCTTCTCAAGCCGCCGCGCCTTCGGCACCACGCGCGGGTCGGTCGTATAGACGCCGTCGACATCGGTGTAGATGTCGCAGCGCTCGGCCTGGATCGCAGCCGCGATTGCAACTGCAGACGTGTCGGAGCCGCCGCGCCCCAGCGTGGTCACGCGTCCCGTCGGCTCGTGAATGCCCTGGAAGCCGGCGACGACGGCGACTTCCTTGCGTTCCTTGAATCGCTTGATCAGTTCGCGGCCGTCGATTCCTGTGATGCGCGCGGATGCATGCGCGTCGCTGGTCAGGATCGGAATCTGCCAGCCCTGCCAGGAGCGGGCCTGGATGCCGAGCGATTGCAGCACAATGGCGAGCAGTCCCGCGGTGATCAATTCACCCGAGGCAACGATAGCATCGTATTCGCGCGCGTCGTGCAGCGATGAGGCTTCGCTCGCCCAGGCCACCAGTTCATTGGTTTTTCCGGACATGGCCGATACCACCACGGCGACGTCATGGCCGGCATCGACCTCGCGCTTCACATGCTGCGCGACGTTGCGAATGCGGTCGATGTTGGCGACGGACGTGCCGCCGAATTTCATCACAAGGCGACCCATGGTGGATGGCGCTGTCCCGGTTCGGTTGTTGTCAGTAAGGAGCCAGTTCCGCGCAAAACGGCAGCACGGCCCCGAAAAGGCGGCTATACATACCCATCAGGTCGCGAGCAAGCAACAGGACGGGAATGGGCCGCTATATCGACGATATCCTGCAGCCAGGGGAGAAGATTCTGTATTCCACTACAATTCACGGGATCATCTATGTCCCGGGTCTGGCTTGCCTGGCGGTCGCCGGGGCCTGTCTGGTCGGTTCGGGCGGCGGAGTCATCCTGCCGCTGTTGGCATTGAGCGCCCTGCTGGCGCTTGTAGGGGGCTTCCTGCTGTTTCGGGCCTGGTTCCAGCGCTGGACGATGGAAACCGACGTGACCTCGCTGCGGCTGGTTCACAAGGAAGGATTCATCAAGCGCGAGACCTTCGAGATGAGTTTGGATAAAATCGAAAGCGTCGATGTCAGCCAGAGCATTGCGGGCCGAATTTTTGGATGGGGAGATGTCACCGTTAATGGTGTCGGGGAGGGCACCAAGACGATAAAGATGATTGGCGCGCCGGTCGAATTCCGCAACCATATCACGGCTCGCTAGCGCGCAAGTTCTTCGGCTCGACAGGCGCCAACCGGACAAGACCTCGGTATGACTACAAATTCTTCATCTGCGTCCACGGTCGATCCCGGCGAAGTCGCGCGGTTCTCACAGCTGTCCGAACAGTGGTGGGATCCCAAGGGCAAGATGGCGCCGCTGCACAAGATCAATCCGCTGCGGCTGGCCTATATCCGTGACACCGCGTGCCGCAAGTTCGACCGCAATCCGAAGAGCCTGAATTGTCTGTCCGGATTGCGCATTCTCGATATTGGCTGCGGCGCGGGACTGCTGTGCGAACCGCTGACACGTCTCGGCGCGCAGGTGATCGGCGTCGATCCGTCGGCCACCAATATCGCGGTCGCCAAGCTTCATGCCGAGCGGGGACACCTTTCCATCGACTATCGCTGCACCACGATCGAAGAGATGGACCCGCGCGAGCGTTTCGACATCGTGCTGGCGATGGAGGTCGTCGAACACGTCGCCAATGTCGGGATGTTTCTCGATCGCTGCGCCGCGCTGCTCAAGCCGACCAGCATGATGGTCGCGTCGACCATCAACAGGACATGGAAGAGCTTTGCGCTGGCGATCGTGGGAGCGGAATATGTTCTGCGTTGGCTGCCACGCGGCACCCATCAGTGGGACAAGTTCGTGACGCCGGCGGAACTCACGCATCATCTGGAGCGCAACAAGCTCGCCATCAGCGATCAGGCGGGGGTGGTCTACAATCCGCTCGCGGACCGCTGGAGTCTCTCCTCCGACATGGATGTGAACTACATGCTGGTCGCGGAAGCGGCGATCTAAGTAAGCATGCAACGCCGGCATGATATCGTGCCGGTTGACCGCAGGCTGCTGACAGGGCCTGTGGGATCATGATGCTCCCGCCGCTCTGGTCTCGTCCTTCATCATGACCCAGCTCATATGGCTCTGGATCCCCTTCACGCTGCTGGCGGCGGCAGGCCAGGTCGTGCGCAACGCCATGCAACGCGGGCTGACGGCCCAACTCGGCACGCTCGGGGCGACCCATATCCGCTTCCTGTTCGGATTTCCGTTTTCACTTGTCTTTCTCGGACTGATTCTGGCCGTTACCGGCGACCGGCTGTCATGGCCCGAAACCGGCTTCTGGGCTTGGCTGGTGGTCGGCGGCATGGCGCAGATCCTCGCCACCGCACTGATGCTGATGGCCATGAACGAGCGCTCGTTCGTGGTCACGACGGCTTACCTCAAGACCGAAGCGATTCAGGCGGCGATCTTCGGCTTCGTGTTTCTGTCGGATCATCTCACCGCCCTGAAGGTCGCAGCGATCTTGATCGCCACCGTTGGCGTGGTGATCACGGCCTTGCGGCCCGGCGGCATGAAGGGGTTCGGCAATCTGAAGCCCACGGTGCTTGGTCTTGTGGCGGCGGCTTTCTTCGCACTGTCGGCGGTCGGCTATCGCGGCGCCATCCTCAATGTCACGAGCGTGAGTTTCGTAACCGCGGCCAGCCTGACGCTGGTGGCGACATTGCTGATGCAAACCCTTGTGCTGTCGGGTTGGCTCATCGTGCGTGCGCCGGGAACGATGACCGCGATCTTTCGCCTGTGGAAGCCGTCGATGTTCGCAGGTTTCATGGGATCGTTCGCCTCACTGTTCTGGTTTCTCGCCTTCGCTCTCACCGCCGCGGCGAATGTCCGAACCCTGGCGCTGATCGAGGTGCTATTCGCGCAAGGCGTGGCCTACTACTCGATGAAGCAACCGATCTCGGCGCGGGAAATTGCCGGAATTGCGCTGATATTAGCCGGCGTTGCGATGCTGGTGGCGGGCTGAGCTACTTTTTCAGCGCGAGAAGCACCGCGCCTGTGGCGATCAGCGCGATCCCGAGCCAGCCAGTCGCGGAGGGGCGTTCGCCGAGGAACACGAAGGCGAACAACGCGACCAGCACCACGCTGAGTTTGTCGATCGGAGCCACGAGTGTCGCGGGGCCGAGTTTGAGCGCGCGAAAATAGCAGAGCCAGGATGCGCCGGTTGCGAGTCCCGACAGGACGAGGAATGTCCATGTCCTTGTCGAAATCGGGCCGGGCGCGCCGAACTGGCCGGTGGCAAAGAGGATCACCGCAAAACTCGCCAGCACGATCACGGTGCGAATGAAGGTCGCGAGATCCGGATTGATGTCCTCGACGCCGACTTTCGCGAAGATCGCAGTGAGGGCTGCAAACACCGCCGACAGCACGGCCCACATCTGCCACGAGCCGGACCAGGACATCGCATCGGGGTTCATGGGTGATCCGCGGTTTGTTCTAGTTCCTGTCGCCGGGCAGGACCGGCAGAGGTGCGACTTCAACGCCCTCGTCGATCAGCGCGCGAGCCTCCTCGGCGGTTGCCTCGCCGTAGATTGCGCGATGCTCGATATCGCCGTAGTGCATCTTGCGGGCTTCATCGGGAAACTTGTTGCCGACATTGTCCGCGTTCCTGAGAACGTGGTCGCGCAGTTCCTTCAGCTTTGACAGGAGCTCGCGCTCCTGCGGCGCCATCACCAGCGATGTCGATGCTGTGTCCTCGGCGGGGGCTGCTACGGGCTCCGGCGCCGATTTGGATTTTCCCTTGCGCGCGATGCGCGGCGCCATGATCGCTTTTTCGACCTTGGTGGAGTCGCATACAGGGCACGCGACGAGCCCGCGCTTGTGCTGGCTGTCGTAAGCCGAAGAGCTCTGAAACCAGCTGTCGAATTCGTGGCCGCGCTCACAGCGCAGCGCATAACGGATCATGCCGATCCTCGCACGAGATGCAGATGCTCCGGTCCGGCTTTCGGATCGGCGAGGCCGAAGCGGCGGCCATGCTGCAGGGAGGGAATGCTCTTGCGGACCGATTGAACTTTCGCCGGATCGATTTTCGCCAGCACCACGCCGGGCTCGACGCCGCCTTCCGCCAGGATTTCACCCCAAGGGTCGACAATCAGCGAATGGCCGTAGGTCTCGCGGCCGCTTTCATGTTTGCCGGCCTGCGCGGCCGCGAAGATGAAGCAGCCGTTCTCGATGGCCCGGGCGCGCAACAGGGTGCTCCAGTGGGCCTCGCCGGTCCTCACCGTGAACGCGGACGGCACCGTGATGAAGGAGGCGCCCGCTTCGGCGAGCGCGCGGTACAGCGCGGGAAAGCGGACGTCGTAGCAGATCGTCAGTCCGATGCGGCCCCACGGCAGGTCCGAGATCACCGCGGTTTCGCCCGGCTGATAGTTGGCGGACTCGCGGTAGCTCTCACCGCCATCGAGCTCGATATCGAACATGTGGATCTTGTCGTAGCTGGCAAGGATGTTGCCGTCCGGCGCGATCAGGAACGAGCGATTTGCCGCGCGCTCGGGATTGGCGCGCACCGCCAGCGAACCGATGTGCAGGTAAATCTTCAGCTCGCGCGCCAGTTCACGATAAGCCTTGAGCGAACGGTCATCTTCCTCGCTCGCGAGCAGTTCGAACAGCGCCTTGCGGTTCTGCTGAATGATGTTGGAAACTTCGGGTGTCTGGACATAGTCCGCGCCCTTGTCCTTCGCTTCGCGGATCAGCGCGATCCCCTGGGCAAGGCTCGTTTCCGGCCGCAGCGCCGTGCGCATCTGTACCATGGCTGCAGTGAACGGAGCGCCGGTTTCAATGCTGGCCGTCATGACGATACCTTCTGACCGGCGAGCAGGCCATCGAGTTTGCCTTCGCGGTCGAGCGCGTAAAGATCGTCGCAGCCGCCGACATGCATCCTGTCGATGAAAATTTGCGGAAACGTAGCGCCGCCCTTGGCGCGCTCGACCATCTCCGCGCGCCAGGTCGGATCGATCGCGACGTCGAACTCAGTAAAGGCAGCGCTTTTGCGCGCGAGCAGCGATTTCGCAGCGCTGCAATAGCCGCATCCGGGACGCGTGTAGATCTCGATCAGTGCAGCCATGGTTTGCCTTTACGGAACGGGAAGGACTCAAATTATATGGGGGTCTGGAGCATGTCCACAACCCGCGAGAACACCAGCACATCCACCGATGCAGCCCTGGACCGCAATAACGCACGCGCGCAGGCGTCAACTGTTGCGCCGGAGGTCAAAACGTCGTCAATCAGCACGATCCGGCGGCCCTGCACGATGGATTTGTTCTCCGGCGGGACTTTGAACGCGCCCTGCACGTTGAGCGCGCGATCCGATCTGGAGAGACCGACCTGCTGCAGCGTCGGCCGCACGCGATGAAGGGCGTTGCCGATCACGGGCAGGTTGGCGGATCTGCCGATCACCCTCGCCAGTGCGCCGGACTGATTGTAACGGCGGGTCCAGCCGCGCCGCCAGTGCAGCGGCACCGGAATGAGCGCATCGGCATCGCTGAGAAGTTCCTGACCGGCCCGCGCCATCCAGCGGCCCATGGTCGGCGCCAAATCAGTGCGGTCCTGATACTTCAGGGCATGGACCATGGTCCGCGCCACCTCGTCGTAACGAACCGCGGCGCGTGCGCGCTGATAGGCCGGCGGATCGGCGATGGCCTGCATCGACAAGAGACCCGGTCCCGGATCGTAGACAAACGGAATGCCGAGCCGCGTACAGAATGGCGGCGCGATGAACGACAGTTTCGCCCAGCATGTGGCGCAGAGGCCTTCGCCGGCGACCGGCTCGCGGCAGGAGACACACAGCGTCGGCAGAGCGATGTCGAGGGCGGCGCGCGGCAGCGAAGCGAGGGTCGCTCCGCAGGCTCTGAGCGTGCCGAAAACCCGGCTGCGCAACCGGCCTGAAGGATGTGACGATGCCTGATCGAGCCCCGACATGATCTTCCCCGCTGTCGGAGGCTAGTTCCGGCGGCTATCAGAGACAAGCACGCCAGTGGTCCGATTCTAACATTCGTATCCCGTCTCGGCGGCTATCGTTTGCGAATGTTAGAATCAAAGGACCACTGGCAACACCAAGTTTCGAGTGGAGTTTTGGATTTGACATTCGCGGTACGCGATATCCGGTAAGATGGGTCGCGAATGTCAAATCCACTCCACTCATTGGGAATTGCCAGAATAGTCTTTGAGGGCGTACCTACGGCCATGACCTCGTCCCCGACCGATACGCCGCCCCGCCTGTTCGATCGCGCTGTGTTGCGCGTCCGGCAGAATCGTGCCGCACGGCAGGGTGGCGCGTCATTCCTGCTCGATCGCGTGGCGGAGGATATGGCGGAACGGCAGCAGGCCGTTCTCCGCGAGTTTTCCGACGGCATCGATCTCGGCACGCCCGGTGATCAGGTGCGCGCCGCGCTGACGGACAGCGTCCGGAAACTGCAAGCGGTGGAGCTGCCGCTCTCCGATAACGAACCGCTGGCGCTGGTGCCGGTGTCCATCGATCTTTTGATCTCTGCGCTGGCGCTGCAGTTTGTCAATGATTTGCCGGGTGTGCTGGCGCAAATCCGCCGCGCGCTGAAGCCGGACGGATTGTTTCTCGCGGCGATGATCGGTGGTGAGACGCTGACCGAATTGCGGCAGTCTTTCGCTGCGGCAGAATCCGAGGTGGAAGGCGGCGTGTCGCCGCGCGTAGCGCCGTTCGCCGACTTGCGCGATCTGGGTGCGCTGCTGCAACGCGCGGGCTTCGCGCTGCCGGTGACGGATGTGGATCGCATCGTCGTGCGCTACGACAATGCGTTTGCGCTGATGCAGGATTTGCGGCGGATGGGCGCGACCAACATTTTGAACGAGCGCCGCCGCACGCCGTCCCGCCGCGCCACGTTTCTCAAGATGGCGCAGATTTATGCCGAGCGGTTTTCTGATCCCGACGGACGTATCCGCGCCACCTTCGACATCGTCTGGCTGTCGGGCTGGGCGCCGCACGAAAGCCAGCAGAAACCGCTCAAGCCCGGTTCGGCGAAAATGTCGCTGGCGGATGCGGTGAACAAGGCGCGTGAGCCGAAAGGTTAGCGCTTGGTCAAGCATCGTGCGCGAACTCTCTATGCCGTCCGCACGTTAGCGACGGCGGCCGGAAGCCGCCTATGCCTCCCCACAAGGGGGAGGGAGATGTCAGGCATCGTGCACTCCATTCAGATTCAGTTTTCAAACAGCCACTTCCATAGACGCGCGTGATTACTCTCGCGCATCGCGCGAGTTGATCCCTTAGTCTCGCCCCTAAAACGAGGGGCATGGAGCGCCGCGAGGCGCAAATGTGTTGTTTCGCTTCCTCTGCGAGGAGGAAGCGCGTCGCCTCACGGCGCTCCATTCGCGGCGATTTTGGGCGAGGGGAGCGTGCTTCCGGGACAGGACAGGCGCGACACGCGCCTCGATCCGGCTGGCTTTCGCCGGCCTTCATCCTGTCCGCGTCCAGCCACTGAAGGCAGAGCCACGTAGTTGGCCCGGACGCTGACCCCAGCCTCCCGGACGACATGGCTGCGAACCACGCGCGCGGGCGCCGCATCCTGCTCCGCTTCAAAAGCGCCCTCGAGAAGCGCCCCTCACGAACAGGACGATGAAGAATATATTCCTAGGTCGAGACATGTCAAGGAGAGATCGGAAATCTCGACACGTCCCCGCACAGGCGGGGACCCATACTCCCTGAGTCATCGACTTGAGAAAGATGCTGAGCAATCGGCCATCACCACGACGTTTGGTGGTTATGGGTCCCGGCGTTCGCGGGGACGACATTGGATGTGTGGCAGCCGTCTCGTCTGCGGTGCCGGCGTTAGATGACGCCGCGCCTACAGCAGCAAATCCGTCAGATGCGCGATCAGCGGAATGTCCGCAGGCGGCATCGGATAATCGCGCAGCTTGTTGGCGCGCACCCATGCGAGCTGCTGGCCTTCGTGCGGCGTCACGGTGCCTTCCCACTTTCTGCAAATGTACAATGGCATCAGCAGGTGGAAGGTTTCATAGCTGTGGCTGGCGAAGGTGAGCGGCGCCAGGCATGGCTCTTCCACCTTGATGCCGAGTTCTTCCGCGAGTTCGCGGATCAGGGCCGGTTCCGGCCGCTCGCCGGGCTCCAGCTTGCCGCCGGGAAACTCCCACAGCCCTGCAAGCGTCTTGCCTTCGGGGCGCTGCGCGATCAGGACGCGGTTGTCCGCATCGATCAGTGCGCAGGCGACAACGAGGACGAGCTTGATCACGAGCGGTAGTCGCCGTTGATTGCGACATATTCCTTGGTGAGATCGCAGGTCAGCACGCGGTCGCGGCCCTTGCCGAGGCCAAGCCCGACCTTGATCTGGATTTTCGGCTGCTTCATCAGCGCCGAGACTTCCGCCTCGTTATAGGATGGATCGCGCGCGCCCTTGCTGGCGACGCGAATGCCGTTGAACGAGATCGAGAGCTTGTCGCGGTTGGCCGGCTCGCCGGCCTTGCCGACGGCCATGACGACGCGGCCCCAGTTGGCGTCCTCGCCCGCGATCGCGGTTTTCACCAGCGGCGAATTGGCAATCGACATCGCGATTTTCCGCGCGGATGTCTTCGACGCCGCGCCCTCGACAACGACTTCGACCAGCTTGCGTGCGCCTTCGCCATCGCGCGCGACCTGTTCGGCAAGATCGGCCAGCACGGCGTGAAACGCTTTGGTGAAGGCCTTCAACCGCGGATCGTTGGCGCGTTTGATCGCCGGCGCGCCTCTGGCGGCTGCGGCCCCCGTGGCGAACGCCAGCAGCGTATCCGAGGTCGATGTATCGCCGTCGATGGTCACCGCGTTGAACGTATCCCCGACACCGGCCTTGAGCAGCGATTGCAGCACGGCCGCGGACAGCGGTGCGTCGGTGAAGATAAACGCCAGCATTGTCGCCATGTCCGGCGCGATCATGCCTGCGCCCTTGGCCATGCCGTTGATGGTGACCTTGGCCTTGCCGAGCTTGACGGTCGCGGTGGCGACCTTCGGAAACGTATCCGTGGTCATGATCGCGCGCGCGGCGGTGTCCCATCCCTCGGGCGTCGCGGTCTTTGCGAGATCGTCGAGCACGCCGTTGAATTTCGTCGCGTCGAGCGGTTCGCCGATCACGCCGGTGGACGCCAGAAAGATCTTGGCTGCGGTGGTTTCAGCGGCCTTGGCGGCGATCGCGGCCGTCAGCGTCGTCGCCTGCTTTCCTGTTTTTCCGGTGAAGGCGTTGGCGTTGCCGGAATTGACCACCAGAGCGCGCGCCTCGCCGCCCTTGAGCTTGGCGCGGCACCAGTCCACCGCAGCGCTCGGGCACTTCGATTTCGTGAAAACGCCAGCAACGGTGGTGCCCTTGTCGAACAGCGCCAGCAGCACATCGGTGCGGTTCTTGTAGCGGATGCCGGCGGCCGCCGTCGCCAGGCGCACGCCGTCGATGTTCGGCATGTCAGGAACGTTGGTGGGGGCGAGCGGCGAGACGGCGGTGGACATGAGATTGGTGACCCTGAATCGAGGATTGTCAGTCGTCATGACCGGATTATTCCGGCCATCCACGTCTTACTTCCTCAATTGTGAAGGTCCTAAGACGTAGATGCCCGGGGCAAGCCCCGGGCATGACGTCAAGTTACTGAAGGTTCGGTGCGAAGTCGATTTACTTCTTCGCAGGGGGAGTCTTCGCCGCCGGCGCAGCCTTAGCATCGGGCGTTGCAGCCGGAGCAGCAGCGTCCGCCGGCTTGTCCAGGCGCTCGACCTTTGCTTCGGTTCGCAGCTTGGTGACGTAATCGGCCTGAGCCTTGCGCACCACGAAGGTCTGGATCTGGCCCTTCACCTGTTCGAAATCCGGCGGCTTGCGGTCGCGCTTTTCCTCGACCTTGATGATGTGCCAGCCGAACTGCGACTTCACCGGGTCGGAAATCTTGCCGGGATCGAGCGCGAAGGCGACGGCCGAAAATTCCGGCACCATCTGTTCCTTGGTGAAGAAGCCGAGATCGCCGCCGTCGGCAGCGCCTGGATCTTTCGATTTTTCCTTGGCGAGCTTGGCGAAGTCCGCGCCCTTTTCGAGTTCGGCCTTGATCGCTTTCGCCTCGTCCTCGGTCGGAACCAGAATGTGCCGGGCGTGAACTTCCTTTTCGCCCGAAACCTGCTTGGTTGCGTCCTCATAGACCTTCTTCATGGCGTCGTCGGTGACTGCGGCCTTGCCTTCGGTCGCGAGCAGGCTGTCCATCAGAAGGCGGTCACGCGCGAAGGCAATCTTCTGCTTGAAGTCCGCCGTATCGCCGACCTTCTTGGCTTCGGCCGCCTTGGCGACGATTTTCATGTCGATCAGGAACGAGATCAGATTCTCGCGGCGGGTCGACGGGTCCATCTGCTGAAGGCTGGGTCCCAGCTCTTCTTCAGCCACAGCAAGGTCGCCCTGGCGGATTTCGGCGCCGTTAACCTTTGCGATCACGGCATTCGCATCCTGTGCATGCAGCGGCTGGCCGATTGCCGTCACAACCGTGAGACAAGCTGCCGCAGCGGTGGTCAGAAGTCCAAATCGCAGTCCGAGTCCCAGTCCAGGTCGCACGCCCAGTCTGCTGAGAGGGGCCGTGCTGTTTGGAGAAACGGTCATGGAAAATCCTTATGGGGTCAAAGCTGGTGTCCCGTATCCGGCGTTCGCTGGATCACTGGGCGGGTTCGGGAGGCGGGACACTCGCCCAACCTCCGCCCGGAAGCAACGCGAAAAAGCCGCCAAAATCATGAAATCCCTGACAGGTTCGCGCGTTGACAAGGCTTTGGACGGCCCATATCTCTCCCCGCAGGCGCTCCTGGCTGCCGCGGGGCTTTGCCGCGGTCGAGCGGGTGAACCTCGGAATTCGCTTCCCGCACTCACGCTCAAGGACTCGCGCAAGGGTTTGTCCCCGCACGCAATTCCGGAGATACGCCTCATACGGGTCTGATATGGGTCTTGGGCTGCGGTGATCGCGGCCGCAAGGCCAAAATGCAAGACAGGAATGTTTCATGCTCGGCGCGCTCGCCCGCAAGTTTTTCGGCTCCTCAAACGACCGGCGGATCAAGGGATACCAATCCCGCGTCGACGCGATTAACGCGCTGGAACCCGAGATTGCAGCGCTGTCAGACGAGGCGCTGAAGGCGCGAACCGCCGAGTTCCGCAAGCAGATAGCGGAAGGCAAGACCCTCGACGATCTTCTCGTGCCGGCCTTCGCCACGGTTCGCGAGGCCGCCAAGCGCACCCTCGGCCAGCGCCATTTCGATGTGCAGCTGATCGGCGGCATGGTGCTGCACGAAGGCGATATCGCCGAAATGAAAACCGGCGAAGGCAAGACGCTGGTGGCGACCCTTCCGGTTTATCTCAACGCGCTGGCCGGCAACGGTGTCCACGTGGTGACCGTCAACGACTACCTCGCCAAGCGCGACGCCGGCTGGATGGGGCAGATCTATTCGTTCCTCGGCATGACCACCGGCGTGATCGTTCATGGTCTGGACGACACCGAGCGTCAGGCGGCCTATGCCTGCGACATCACCTACGGCACCAACAACGAATACGGCTTCGACTATCTGCGCGACAACATGAAGTACCGGCTCGAGGACATGGTCCAGCGCGGGCACTTCTTCGCCATCGTCGACGAAGTCGATTCGATCCTGATCGACGAGGCGCGCACGCCGCTGATCATCTCTGGTCCGCTCGATGATCGTTCGGAGTTCTACAACACCATCGACACCTACATCCCGAAGCTTGAGAAGACGACGGACTTTGAGGTCGATGAGAAGCAGCGCACGGTCACGCTGACCGAAGCCGGCATGGAGAAGATCGAGAACCTGCTGCAGGCAGCCGGTCAGCTCAAGGGCGACTCGCTCTACGACGTCGAGAACGTCTCGGTCGTCCATCACATCAATCAGGCGCTGCGCGCGCATTCGCTGTTCCAGCGCGACAAGGACTACATCGTCCGCGACGGTGAAGTGGTTATCATCGACGAATTCACCGGCCGCATGATGCCGGGCCGCCGCTATTCAGAAGGCCTGCATCAGGCGCTGGAAGCCAAGGAGCACCAGCCGGTTCAGCCGGAAAACCAGACGCTGGCTTCGATCACATTCCAGAACTATTTCCGCATGTACAAAAAGCTCGCCGGCATGACCGGCACCGCGGCGACGGAAGCGGACGAACTGTTCGACATCTACAAGCTCGAGGTCATCGAAGTCCCGACCAATGTGCCGATCGCGCGTCTCGATGAGGATGACGAGGTCTATCGCACCGCCGAGGAAAAGCATCGCGCGATTCTGGCGGAGATCGAGCTGGCCAACAAGCGCATGCAGCCGGTGCTGGTCGGCACCGCTTCGATCGAGAAATCGGAAGTGCTGGGCGAGTATCTCGCCAAGAACGGCTACAAGCAGATCGACTTCGGCAATCCCAAGGCGCTGGAAAAGCTCTATGCCGCGGCGCGCGCGGGCAAGCCGGCCAAGCTGTTCGCCGTGCTGAACGCGCGTTTCCACGAACAGGAAGCCTATATCGTCGCTGAAGCCGGCGTGCCGGGCGCGATCACCATCGCGACCAACATGGCGGGCCGCGGCACCGACATCAAACTCGGCGGTTCGCTGGAAATGCGAAGCCAGATCGAGACTGCGGACATCACCGACGAAGCGGAGAAGCAGGCCAAGATCGAGCAGATCAAGGCCGACATCGAGCGCTTCCGCGAGATGGTCCTGAAGTCCGAAGAAGTGATCGAGATCGAGCCTGCCAAGGGCAGCAAGCCGGCCAAGACCATCACCAAGCCGGGCGGCCTCTACATTATCGGTTCGGAACGCCATGAGTCCCGGCGTATCGACAACCAGCTCCGGGGCCGCGCCGGCCGTCAGGGCGATCCCGGCCGCACCAAGTTCTATCTGTCGCTCGAAGACGACCTGATGCGCATCTTCGGGTCGGACCGGCTCGATACCATGCTGACCCGTCTCGGCCTCAAGGAAGGCGAGGCGATCATCCATCCGTGGATCAACAAGGCGCTGGAGAAGGCGCAGCAGAAGGTCGAAGCGCGCAATTTCGACATCCGCAAGAATCTGCTCAAGTTCGATGACGTCCAGAACGATCAGCGCAAGGCGATCTTCGACCAGCGCGTTGATTTCATGCGCGATCAGGAAATCGCCGAGACGGTCGCCGATATGCGTCACACCCTGGTCGAGGATCTGGTCAGCAAGCATGTCCCCGAGCATGCCTATGCCGAGCAATGGGACGTTGCCGGCCTGCATGAAGAACTCAAGCGCGTGCTCGACCTTGATCTCCCGGTCGAGGAGTGGGCCAAGGAAGAGGGCATCGCCGACGAGGAGATGCTGTCACGCATCGAGCAGCGCGCGGACGAGCGGATGGCGGCCAAGTCGGCGCAGTTCGGCCCCGACGTCATGCGGTATGTCGAGAAATCGATCCTGCTTCAGACGCTGGATCATCTGTGGCGCGAGCATCTGGTGATGCTGGATCACCTGCGTCAGGTCATCGGCCTGCGCGGCTACGGTCAGCGCGATCCGTTGCAGGAATACAAGACCGAGGCATACAATCTGTTCGAAAGTCTGACCGCTCACTTGCGTGAAGCGGTAACCGCGCAACTGGTACGCGTCGAGATCGTGCCGCCGGACGAGCAGCCCGAATTGCCGCAGATGGAAGCGCACAAACTCAATCCGAATACCGGAGAGGACGAAATGGCGTTCGCGCAGGCCGCGCTTTCGTCAGTCCCCGCCGCCCAGCGCGATCCGCAAAATCCTGCGACGTGGGGCAAGATTGGCCGCAACGAGGATTGCCCGTGCGGCTCCGGCAAGAAGTTCAAGCACTGCCACGGCAAGTACGCCTGAACGGCGCCGCCGTCGAATAAAACAAAAACGCCGGTCATTCGACCGGCGTTTTTTGTCAGGTCAGTTGTTCCGTTTTAGCGGACGGTCGACCAGCGGCTGTCGAACGAATTGGCCGGCACCGCAGGCTGGGCTCCCGCCAGCGACTGTTGCGGCGCTGGTGCGGCTGCTGCGACGGCAGGGGCCGGAGCGGAAGGCTTGGCTTGCGGCTGGGCCTGAGCCTGCTGCGGACGCTCAAGCGGGATCACCCGCGCCGGCGTGCTCTTGGCGGCTTCCCTGGTCGGTCCAGCCGATTTCGCCTTTGGCGCGGCTGTGGCCGCGGCGGGCTTCGCAGGCGCTGCGGCAGGCTCGGGGTCCGAGCCGCGCAGGCCGACACTGCGCGAGAGCTTGCTCAGGAAGCCCTCCGACGAGCTTGCGCTGGCATTGGCCGACGCGGTGCGCGGAGCGGGCGTGGTGCTCGTGACTGCCACCATAGGCTCGCCGTTAGATGAGTTGGATGATGAGGCGAAGCTGAACGACGGCGCGGTTTCCGGCGCCTTTGGAACGGTCACATGCGAGGGCACGGTGCCCGGCGCGGGCTGATTCGACGCGACGGCGTAATCGGTGACGTCCCTGTCGATCGCAGCTTCGCCTTCCGGCAGCTTGGATGCAAACACCGGATGCATGCCGCCGTCGACGCCGGCTCGCGAACGCGCGGTCGGTGTGCCGCGTGAAACCAGTTGCGCGGTCTTCAATTCGTCCTGGCGCTGCTTGTTCTGAACGGCTTCGGCAATCTCGGGGGAAACCTGATAGGCCGGGCACTGGGCAGAAGCGTTGAAGGCGAGCGGACGGGTCGCGCCTGCCGGCTTCTCCGCATCGAAGACGTACTTCTTCTCGCAGAAGTCAACCTTCGGCTCCTGCTTCGTGACCTCGAAGTGATCGTTGCCTTCCTTGATCATCTTCCAGAACGCCATATGCGGGCTGTTACGGTGGCGGGCCATGTTCTGCGCCGTCATGCGGAACGGATAGGCCTGCACCTGAAACGCGTTCTGGCCGCCGAAGAAGGATTCGCGGCCGAGCGCGTAGATTTCGGTGATCTGTTCGTCGGTCATCGCGTAACAGCCGCGCGACGAGCAATCGCCGTGCACCATCAGCTGCGATCCGGTGCGGCCCCATGACTTGTCGTAGGCATTCGGATAGCCCATGTTGAACGACAGGAAATAGGCGGATGTCGGATTCATCTGCGCCGGCGTGATCGAATAGAAGCCTTCAGGGGCCTGCCGGTCGCCTTCCTTGATCTTCGGTCCAAGGTCTCCCGACCAGCGGCAGATCGGATAGGTCTTGAGCAACGCGAACTTTCCGTCGCGATTCTGCTTCCAGACCTCGAGTTCGGCTTCCTGCTTGAACAGGCGAACCAGCAATGGCGACGCCTTGTCCATGTTCTTGGATTCGATTTCCGCGAGCAGTTTGTCGGGAATCGGACGATTGGCTTTTGAGCTTGGCGAGAGCTGCTCGCCGTTGCATGCCGACAGTAAAACGCCGGCCGCGAGCGCAGCCGACGTGACAAGCGCGCGTACATGCGTGCGGTCGATCAAGACAAGCCTCCGCGGCAGATCGTCAATCCCCATACTCCGGCTAGACCCAAGACTAGACCCCAAGACCGGTGGCAGACCATCTCCCGACAAAGTGGCGCACAATAGGCGGCCGGAAAACGCTGCCCTCTAAACAGGTCGCATGTGTTTTCGTCGTAAAAGCGGCGTTCGCTTTTTGGCTAAAAACGTGCGTGACCAGTTGATCGATTATTAGCCTTAAATAGCCCCGGGTCGCAAGCCGAAGCGGCCGCAACCGGCCGGCATTGACGGCTTTATGGTCAACGCTAAGTAAATCAAAAGACTGGGGAAAAACGGCTGTTGCCGGAAGCGGGCCTGTCCAGAAAAAGCCACGATCTGACTGCGCAGCCGTTGCTCGCCGATTTTGGCGGCGCGCCGCGCTAGCCGAGCTTGCGGCCGATATCGAGGAACTTCTGCCGGCGCTGGGTCCGCACCGCCTTGGAATCGAGGCTTCGCAGGTCGTTGAAGGACTGGGCAATGGCGTCGCCGGTCCGGGCGACCATCGCTGCCGGATCGCGATGTGCGCCGCCCGGGGGTTCCTTCAGGATGGTGTCGATCACACCGAAGCGCGCAAGGTCCTGCGCGGTAATTTTAAGATTGGTTGCGGCTTCCTGGGCCTTGGCCGAATCGCGCCACAGGATCGACGCGGCGCCTTCCGGCGAAATCACGCTGTACACGGCATGTTCGAGCATCAGCACGCGGTTCGCTGTGGCGATCGCGATGGCTCCGCCCGAGCCGCCTTCGCCGATGATGACAGCGACATTGGGCACGCCGAGGTTGAGGCAAGCGTCGGTGGATCGCGCGATCGCTTCAGCCTGTCCGCGCTCCTCGGCGCCAATGCCGGGATAGGCGCCCGCAGTGTCGACCAGCGACAGCACGGGAATGCCGAAACGATCCGCCATTTCCATCAGCCGCACGGCCTTGCGATAGCCCTCGGGCTTGGCCATGCCGAAATTGTGCTTGAGCCGGGTTTCGGTGGTCGAACCCTTCTCCTGGCCGATCACGCAGATGCTCTCGCCTCTGAAACGGCCGAAGCCGCCGATCAGGGCTTCGTCGTCGCCGAACTTGCGGTCGCCCGCGAGCGGCGTGAACTCGGTGATGAGTTCCTTGACGTAATCCACGCAATGCGGTCGCAGCGGATGTCGCGCGACCTGGGTTTTTTGCCACGGTGACAGATCGGCATAAAGCTCGCTGAGCGCCTGCGCGGCCTTATCTTCGATGCGCGACACTTCTTCGCTGATGTCACTGCCGCTCGCGGCAAGCGCGCGCAATTCATCGACCTTCGAATCAAGTTCGGCGACAGGCTTTTCAAAATCGAGATAACTGCGCATCGGGTCCGGCATGTCGCGAATATATAGGGATTGGGGCGTTCAGGCGAAGGGCACCAGAAACGGTAATTTCCGTTCCGGGCAATGTCTGGAGCGCCTTTCAAGTCAAGAAGCGGTCCCAAGTCAAGCGCCGCGGTGAAAAGTGCCGATATTGCTAGTGTCCCGACTCCGAAGTTCGCCCTGTTTTGCGGCATTTTTCATAGCGAACTTCGGATTCGAAGGGACACTAGCCAAATGTAATTCCAGTGTGGTTTTGGTTCGCAAGGCCGCAAACGGAGCGTGCTTGGAGAACGATGCGGCCTTGCGAACCACCACACTGGTGCTTTTCAATGGGGTCATTTGTCCGCCAGCGGATGCAGATCGCGCACCAGGCTCTTCAGTCGCTCCTCGACGATATGGGTATAGATCTGTGTCGTGGAGATGTCGGTGTGGCCAAGCAGCGTCTGGACGATTCGCAGATCGGCTCCATTGTGCAGAAGATGACTTGCAAAGGCGTGGCGCAGCACATGCGGACTGACGAGGCGCGGCGCGATGCCGGCGGCCGCTGCAAGCTCCTTGAGGTCGCGTGCGAAGTGCTGCCGCGTCAGATGGCCGCTCTCGCCCGACGATGGAAACAGCCACTTCGAGACCGCGGACGATTTCTTCTGCTCGCGATGCGTGGCTTCCAGCGCGGCAAGATAGTCCGCCATGGCCTGCTTCGATGTTTCGTTGAGCGGGACGAGGCGTTCCTTGTTGCCCTTGCCGCGTACGACGATCATGCGGGCGTCACGCCGCGCGGCTGACACCGGCAGGGCAACCAGTTCCGAAACGCGCAATCCGGTCGCGTACAGGATTTCGAGCAGGCAGGAGAGTCGCAGCGCGCGCAACTTCTGCAGCGGCGACTGTTCCGGGGAATCCGCTAGCGCCTTCGCCTGCGTCAGGAGGCGGTCGACATCCGCAATGGACAAGACCTTCGGTAGCGCACGTCCGCGCTTCGGGCCGGACAGGATCGCGGCCGGATCGTCCGCGCGCATGCGCTCGCTCAGAAGAAAGCGAAACAGATGCCGCGTCGATGACAATTTGCGCGCGACGCTCGACGATTTGAATCCGCGGGTATCGAGATCGCCGAGATAGTCGCGCAGCATCTGCGTATCTGCATTCTGGAAGGTCGATTTGCGGCGGGCGAGAAAACCGGACAGGTCTTCGAGATCGCCGCGGTAGGCGTCGAGCGTGTTGACGCCGGCGCCCTGTTCGGCCGCAAGCATGTCGAGAAACAGGGCGGTCAGCCGGCTGTCGGAAGATTTGTCGGATGGCATGATCCTCCCGCCGCCTATCGCTTGAGGAATTTGTCGGGCGGAACGCTGACCGTCATCTCGCGCGGCTTCGGATTGACGAAATTGGCGAGTGCAAAGATGCCGCCGTAGATCAGCCCGCCGAGCACCGCGACGACCGTCAGGAAGCGAAACAGGGTGGGCATCGAATGGGCCTCGAATTACCGCCGGACTGCCGGCCGGGATGCCGTGTTAACCAGCGGAACGCGGCGTTCAGCGGCTCCAAAGTACCAACATGTTCGCGCCGGTTCGGCAAGAGTCTCCAGCAGCCCGACGTTCGCTCTAGCGGCGGTAACAGGAGGAGTAGTATAGGTGACTTCTCAGCCGCATTTGCGGCCAACCGAGCCAGAGATGACCGAAAGTGCGGCCAGGCATCAGGACGGCATGACACGCGAGGCCGACATTGTCGCCGCCCTGGGTGGCCGCCCGATTGTGCTTGTCGGCATGATGGGGTCGGGCAAATCGACCATCGGGCGCCGTCTCGGCGTGCGGCTTCACATGCCGTTTCTCGATGCCGATCATGAAATCGAGATCGCGCATGCGGGCATGACTGTCAGCGAAATCTTTGCGCAGCACGGCGAGCCGTATTTTCGCGACGGCGAGGCGCGTGTGATCGCCCGCCTGCTGGAGGGCGGTCCTTGCGTGATTGCGACCGGTGGCGGAGCGTTCATGCGCGACGAAACGCGTAACCGGATTCGCGCCAAGGCCATCTCGATCTGGCTTCAGGCGGATGGCGATGTGATCCTGAAGCGGGTCAAGCGCCGCGCCGACCGGCCCCTGTTGCAGACTGCCGATCCTGCCGCGACCATCGAGCGCCTTATCGGGGAGCGCAGTCCTTTCTATCAACTCGCCGATCTGGCGATTGCATCGCGCGATGTACCGCATGAAAAGATCGTCGACGAATGTATCGACGCGCTTTCTGCGTATCTGCTATCTGGCCGCGCGCCGTCCTCTTCCTCAAGCGAAACGCGATGACAGCCCCACTCAAGAAGACAAGTCCGGTGACCATAGGTGTTGCCCTCGGAGATCGCGCTTATGACATCGTCATCGGCCGTGATGTGTTGCCGTCGCTCGGCCATCGCGTCGCTGCGCTGCGGCCTGGTGCGCGCGTCGCCATCGTGACGGATCGCACCGTCGCCAAACACTGGCTCGGAAAAACCGAGGCGGCTCTGGCTGATGCCGGCATTGCATCGTCGCGGATCGTTGTGGGTGAGGGTGAGGCGTCCAAAAGTTATGCGGTGTTGCAGGAGGTTTCCGAGGGGCTGATCGCAGCGAAGATCGAGCGCAACGATCTGGTGATTGCGCTGGGCGGCGGCGTGATCGGCGATCTTGCAGGATTTGCGGCGTCGATTGTCCGGCGCGGCGTCGACTTCGTGCAGGTGCCGACATCGTTGCTCGCGCAGGTCGATTCGTCGGTGGGCGGCAAGACCGGAATCAACTCGCCGCATGGCAAGAATCTCGTCGGCGCGTTTCACCAGCCGGTGCTGGTGATCGCGGATACCGCGGTGCTCGACACGCTGCCGCCGCGCCAGTTCCGCGCGGGCTATGCCG
>Ga0233439_10002464_pt1 | contig 20842 bp, 19 predicted proteins | sample SI_123_September_6_FD_182713 | JGI IMG/M metagenome (GOLD analysis project Ga0233439, IMG submission 182713) | Seawater microbial communities from Saanich Inlet, British Columbia, Canada - SI_123_September2016_100_MG | ecosystem: Environmental > Aquatic > Marine > Inlet | place: Canada: British... | reverse complement strand
GTATAGTAAGACATGGACATGAACAAGCAACTGTACACGCAGAACAAAACGCAATATGTGATTGTGCGAAACGAGGGGTATCTTGTGATGGTGCTACCGCATATATTACTCATTTTCCATGTCTCATTTGTACACGATTATTATTGGCCAGCGGAATTAGTGAAATAAAATATATACACGATTATACGGAAGATACGTTGACTCATTATTTTTGTAAACAAAAGGAAGTAAAATTGATTAAAATAAATTCAACAAAATTGAAAGAAACTTAAAATGTATATGATTTGTATAAATAAACATGGATTTATATAAACTTACGATTCCCTATAGAGACTATAAAGTATGGGATTTTGAACCGTCATTGGAAATAAGTAAAAGTCCATTAGATTATAAACTATTTAATGGTGATACTGTAATCAAAAATGAAGATGAAAACATTTCGATGAAATTTTCCATTGTTCGCAAAGCTGTAAATATACCAGCTATATTGCTTTTGGAAAATAATCGTACTTATGGTAGGACTGCGAATAAGAAGCGACTTTACTATAAATGTCGGCCTCATGATACAAAATTGCCACATTTTCTAATTCCTTTTGATTTGCCAATGGGCTTTAATAAAAATTTCAAAAACAAATATATTACTTTCTACTTTGATCACTGGAACGAGAAGCATCCGCATGGAATTCTCTCCCAAAACTTAGGTGATGTATATCATTATCCATCATTTTGTGAATATATTTTGTATTGTAAAAATTTACATCACTCTATAACGAGTTCCATCGCAAAAGCAAAAGTGGCTATGAAATCCAACTTGATAGATGAATATATTGATACGCTTAATACAAATCCAGACACTTATGGCGAAATTCACCCTCGTAATGAATACATATTTTCAATAGATCCAGATGGATGTGTCGATCGTGATGACGCATTATCTATAACAACTATAGATCAAAATACTTGTCGAGTTAGCATTTACATAGCAAATGTATGGTTATGGTTAGACATTTTTGATTTATGGGATAATATTGGAACACGTGTGTCTACAATATATTTCCCAGATATGAAGCGCCCTATGATTCCTACTGTTATCGGCGAGCAGTTATGTAGTTTAGATGAATCAAAACGACGCTTTGGTTTTGTAATTGATTTTATAGTAAAAAGAAAAGACGATCAATGGAAAATATATACGGAAGTATTACCAACTTTACATCAATGTTGTATATCCGTCTCTAAAAATTATGTGTATGAAGAATCGTCGTTATTAAATGACGACAAATATCTTTTATTAGCAAAACTTACAAAAAATTTAGATAAACAAGTAAGCGATTCTCATGATGTAGTCGCATATTGGATGACACAAATGAATTATTTTGTCGCACAAATGTTAAAACAAAAACATATTGGAATTTTTAGAACGGTTCAGTCAAAATTATCAAACCCTTCTCATATTGATAACAACACTGAACTACCAATGTTTGTGAAAATGTTGGAACAACAAATGAGTGGTTCTTATCGTGTATTTGAACAAGACAAAGATTATTCTCATAAAACATTGGGATTTTCCGAATATGTTCATTTTACTAGTCCTATACGTAGAATGGTTGATTTATTGAATCAATTATCATGGATCTTATTTGTAATAAAGCCAACACATATTCGTAAAGATGTTCTTACATTTTACAACCGTATGGTGAATAATATAGAATATATTAATGACCAAATGAAAAAAATACGACGAGTTCAGTCAGAATGTGAAATTTTACATAAAATCATTCATGAACCAGAATTAATGGAAAAGGTATACGATGGTATTATTGTCTCGTCAACAGAAACAAAAAGTACATTATATATTGAAGATCTCAAATGGCTTACTTATATACCCTTCCAAGATCATTATACCAAATTTTCCCATATTCAATGTAAACTCTATATATTTGAAAAAGAAGAGCAAATGAAAAAGAAAATAAGAGTTCAAGTTTGTGACTCTTCTTCTTTTTGAATATGAACCAATAGTGTTTGAAAGTGTTCAGAAAAAAAATCAAAGTCTATTAATGGGGCGGCATAATGATCCTTTCCTTTTTTATGATGACTTATATGATATTTTGGGGCAACTAGTCCTGGTATCCACCATACATTCTCAAATTCTTTGGTATGTATGAATATATTCAATATGGATATAGTTCCAATTGAACTTAAAAATGTAAGTTCTGTTGGTTTTAAAATGAATGCTCCAGAGAGAAAAGGAAAAATATAAGCAAGAATAAATTCGTACCGTGATACCGCAAACCCTGTACTGGGTAGTGTAACATCTTTAAATCTATGATGAAACGCATGAATACTTTTTAGTTGTGGATGTCGGTGCATTTCACGATGAGTTAAAAAATACATGATATTCTGTGTTAATATTAATAATCCAAAATGAGAGAGTGAGAATATAAGATCATGATTCAATAGAGTATTGTCAGCTACGCAATAAAATAAAGGGCTTATTATTAGTAAATTTTTTTGAACCGCTATATTATTATCTTGATATAATTGTTCGTCAGACGCACGTAACTTTTTCCTAGATTCATCACTAATATAGTTGTCGAATATTTGTGTTATTAGATACACTGTGCCTCCTAAAAAATATCCTTTGATAAGAGAAATATATAGATCTAGAAACATTATATTATAGATAGATATAAAATGTTTGTAAACTATATATATGTTTCTAAAACAAGTAGATGAAATACTCCAGAAAGAAAAGTCTACATACACAATAGATGAACTACTAAAACATTTTGATTCTAGTAGTATTATAGTTTGTTTATTTTTAGCCACTATAATAACAAGTCTTCCATTACCGCCATGGGGGGGTGGATTTGAAACGATTCCATTCGGAGGATTGTGTATTTTTTTAGCATTACAAGGTTTATTTGGTTTGAATCAAGTATATTTGCCATCTTCTCTCAAAACATGGAAAATAGATATTTCATTTATACAAAAATCAAAATCTGTAAAGGACATATTATCGTGGATAAAATCAAAAGCAAAAGAAAATCGTTATGAATGGGTATTTAACCCGATAACGGAAAAAATTATGTATTTTCTAGTAATAGGAAACGCACTATTAATGATGATACCTATTATTTTCACAAATGGAATACCATCACAATGTATTACATTGATGAGTTTGGCATGGCTTTTATATGATGGACTATTCTATTTTATTATGGTATTAATGTCTAGTATTTTTATTCTCGTGTATATATTTTTATTTATTGCTTTTGGGAAATATTTGTATTATATTCGTAAAAATGGCTTTTGGAAATTTTGGAAAAATATAAGAAAGTAAATTTAGTAATTTTTTAAAATATTTATTATTGATATGCGAGACGTTATGCCCAGATAACTCAATCGCAAAACTATATAGACAGCTAGAAGAAATCCCTAAAGAGCATCATTATAAAATAATAAAAGAATACAACCGGGTATTCAAAGAGAAAGTTCAAGGAACAAATAAAAAAGTTGGATTGAAAATGAGAATCTAAAAATTGAAAAAAAAAAGAAAAAAGAGAAAAAAGATATGATGAAGATGGAAAACGAACTGAAGAGAGTGCTATTAAGAAAACACCGGTTAGCAAAGGAAATTAATTTAGAATTTAAGAAAATGATGGAACATACAAAAAAATTAAGAAAGATCAAAGGATATAGAGAAAAACACAAAATAAACAAAGAAGCAATTCGAAAAAGAAGAAACGTAAAAAAATTTTAGTTAAAAATTTAAATAAAATTTTGCCACATACAGATACATAGACAAATGTGAAGTTAAATCCCAATAATCCTTTTTTTAGTCTCATTTTCAATATTTTTGACAATGAGCTTTTTAATAGTTTTGTGAGAATTGTCAGTGTTGTTAACCTTTTTTATAGTAACTTTTTTAGGTTGTCTTTCTTTCATAATCTCCTTTTCTGCGATTTTCTGTAGTTTCAAATTCTCCTTTTCGGCCATTTTCTGTTGTTTCAAATTCTCCTTTTCGGCCATTTTCTGTTGTTTCAAATTCTCCTTTTCGGCCATTTTCTGTTGTTTCAAATTCTCCTTTTCTGCGATTTTCTGTTGTTTCATAATCTCCTTTTCTGCGATTTTCGGTAGTTTCAAATTCTCCTTTTCGGCCATTTTCTGTTGTTTCATAATCTCCTTTTCTGCGATTTTCTGTAGTTTCAAATTCTCCTTTTCGGTCATTTTCTGTAGTTTCAAATTCTCCTTTTCTGCGATTTTCTGTTGTTTCAAACTCTCCTTTTGGGCCATTTTCTGTAGTTTAATGGTATTTTTTTCTTCAATTTTCATTTGTTTATTTTCAATTTTCATTTGTTTATTGTTATCTTTTATAGAATTTTTGTGTTGTAATTTTAGTAGTTTTAAAGCGATTTTATTTTCCGATTTTTGTTTTTTCAAAGAAGCGGCTAAAGCGATTTTTTCTTCTTTTTTTAGTAGTTTTAAAGTAATTTTGTCAAGTTTAAGTTTAGCCATAATAGCCTCTTTTTCAAAACGTTTTTCTTCTTTTTCTTTAGATCTAAGTAAATTTTTCTCTGCGTTGATAGCTTCTTTTTGTAAAAGCTTATCGGCTTTGATAGCTTCTTTTTGTAAAAGCTTATCGGCTTTGATAGCTTCTTTTTGTAAAAGCTTATCGGCTTTGATAGCTTCTTTTTGTAACTTTCTCTCTAATTGCTTAGGAGTAAGTTCTTTAGCGTTTGCGTTTGCGTTTGCGTTTAGGTTTGCGGGAGAGTTCATATTTAGGAATCAGTTTGTATATTATAAAGTTTGTGTGAAAAAACAAAAAATAAAATAAAAAATCAATTTTTATAAACGAAATAAAAAATCAATTTGAGAGAAATTCCCCCTTTCCCCTACAACCCCTATCCCCCTATCCTCCTAACAAACCGAAGTTTGTAACGGTAGGTATAAAAAATATTTTTCCGGTCATTATGTATAATTTCCGGGGTTATTTTTATTTTCTGGTGTTTTTGTGAATCGGCTTTTCAAAATTCCTTCCCTTCGTAATTAGGGCGGCGAAGCCGCCCATTTCTTGATATGTTACCCATTTCTTGATATGTCACCCATTTCTTGATATGTCACCCATTTCTTGATATCTATTTTATAGTACAATCAAATCAACTATAGTACAATCCACTATAATACAATCGACTATAGTACAATCGACTATAGTATACACATGAAAGTAGTGATTCACATAAAATGAGACAATCGAACCAAGCATTATATTTTATTATAATTATAAAAAATAATAACCCATGAATTCTGGTTCGTGCGGCTTCGCCGCACATTCCGGCGAACGAAGTGAGCCATATAATCCCTAATTCTTTGTATCTAACCGGCTTTTATTGGCGGCTTCGCCGCCAAGGACTCTCAATAAAAATTACTTTCTTCTATTTTTCTTCTTCTTTCTCATAGTACGCTTCTTTCCACCTTGAGATATAAAAAATAAAAGGTCTAATATATATGTGGCCAATATTGTTCATCTCTGCCCTACTGATATGGGACATAACCTATACATACGCATATGACGAAAGTATATCCCAAATCGCCGTGAATTTGTCTCAAGCATCATATTGCGTTTCTTCATCATGGAATTGTATAACTTGTACCGATGAAAACATTTTAGAAGCAATCATTGAGAGTCGTGGTGAACGAGTCATCATGGGTTACAATACAAATCTACAAGCAATATTTGTCTCATTTCGTGGTTCTTCCAATATTCAAAATTGGCTGGACGATATACAATTTCGAAAAATATATCCCTATAATGATTCCAATATAGGAGTAGAAAAAGGATTCTATAAAGCATATCAAAACGTAAAAACAGATATATTTGAGACTCTAAGTTCCATACAAGACAAATACTCCACAAAATCGGTATTATTAACCGGCCATTCTTTGGGAGCGGCTCTAGCAACACTTATGGCATTCGATATAAAAGACATATACTCCATATTATCATATACATATGGCTCACCCCGAGTCGGAAATCCAGAATTTGTAAATGAATTTAATACCACAATGAACCGTATAACCCATTATTATGATATTGTTCCACACCTACCAGAAGAAGCACTTGGATTCTTACACATACCTCAAGAAATATGGTACAACGAAGATAATACAAATTATGAGACATGCGAAGATGATACGCAACATGAAGACAATTCTTGTTCGAATTCATGTAGCCCAAAACATTGTACAAGCACAAGCGATCACCTGAATTATATGAATACACCTATGGGATCTTCCGCTTGTGAACTCATTTCTTGATAAAACACCCATTTCTTGATAAAACACCCATTTCTTGATATGTCACCCATTTCTTGATATCTATAATTTCCTTTCCAGATATTCCTTTCCAGATCATCTTTTCCAATAATCTTTTATAGTCATTTTTAAGCCGCACACTATAGTGAGAAACCTAGAAGACCCCCTGTTTCTTATACCCGGTTTTTCGTATAATAAGGGGGTTCTCTCTTTCTGCAGTTTTTCTAAAAAATCAAAGACAAATGTAAAAAAAATATTTTTATCATAATGAAAAATTCATTTTTTAACCATTCATAAACCGGCTTAATAGGGCGGCTTCGCCGCCCGGGCACCTAGTACAATCATATAGTGGATTTTGGGGTTGGGTTTAATATATACTTTCCTATATATAGAAAATGAAAATGGTGGGATATAGCCAAGTTAGCCTAGGTTGTTCTTAGGGGTGGATGTACTGAGATCAGAGTGAAGCTTCCTGGTTCGAATTCAGGCTAGGAATATTTTTTCAATTTTCTGGAAAGGAATTATAGTGAGAATCTTAGAAGACCCCCTGGTTCTTATACCCGGTTTTTATTATAATAAGAGGATTCTCTCTTTCTGCAGTTTTTCTAAAAAATCAAAGACAAATGTAAAAAAAATATTTTTATCATAATGAAATTCCATTTTTTAATCATTCATAAACCGGCTTAATAGGGCGGCTTCGCCGCCCGGGCACCTAGTACAATCATATAGTGTTTTTCAATCATCTTTTTCGATATTGTTTTATAGTCTTTATTTTAGTAATAGATTATTTATGTAATTCATTCGTACCGTTTATGACTATCAAATCTACATCATTTTTGATATTTTTCATAAGGATTTCATCTTGGGTTTCATACTTGTTCTGAAAATTATCGAATCGATCTTGGCGTCTCTCAGACATTGATTCTTTATTCTCGGTATACTTTTCGTCTAATAGGTTGTAACTATTTTCTATTATATCATCTATGACCTTTTTCTTGTTAGCAGTAACCCATTTATTGTTCTTGACAATTTCAGCATAATTCATTTTTTTGTTGGTTATCTTGATGTTATGATTTTCAGGATGTTCAGGGTCAAAATGTATCTTTTCAATGAGTTGAGGAACGCATGTAAATGGTGCGTTTTTTATGAGTTGGCATATAATTTGGTCAGTAAGGTGTCCGATGTTTTCATTACCAAAGGAGTTGACAACAATATACTGATTTTCTATATTGGTTTGGGAATTTATATTGTTTGTGTTGTTATTGGTGGTATTACCAGAAGTTTTTTCAAAGAGGAATTCGACTTTCTTTCTTAGTTCGTCCATTTCTTCTCTCATTATTTTCTGTTCTTGGTCTTTTTTATTAAGTTCTTCATCTTTTTTATTGAGTTCTTGATCTTTTTTATTAAGTTCTTGTTGAAGTACTTGTATAACTTGTTCGGGTTGGTTGATGTTTGTTTGAGTCTGAATACATTTTTTACGATGACCATGAAGCCCTTGTCTATATGAGAATGTTTTACCACACGTGCACTTGTATTTATTTTCTTTGTTTCCGTTCATATGTTTTTTCGTTTTGAAATGTTGTGTGAGACATATTTTAGATGGGAATGATAGATCGCATAGAGAACAAAAAAACATATATTATCAATTGATATATAATAGTGACAGTAATTATTATATATATAAATATGTAATTATTTTATACTAAATGTCATTAATATATTGTATTTTTTAAAATTTATACAATGAAATACAAATAATATTATTTATAATGACTCTGTATAAATAAGGATTATTATATTTATACATGAGTAACAAAAATAATAGAGGGGGGGAGAGAGAGAAAGAAGATAAATAGTATAATGAGAAATGAAAAACAACAATTTGTATTTTTTAAAAAGAATTATTAGATCAGGCAATTCGTTCAAAAATCTTAATATTAGGATTGCCGACTAAAACCGGCTTTATTAGGCGGCTTCGCCGCCCAAAGCAATAAATCCGGTTTTTATTGGAAGTATCTATCAAAATGGATTTTTCATTATGATAAAAATATATTTTTTCCTTTTGTCTTTGATTTTTTAGAAAAACTGCAGAAAGAGAGAAATCTGATATCAAGAAATGGAAAAAAATAGAGGTGTTTCTATTTTTTTTCGGTTATGTACAATATATTCAGAATATTTATGGGGTGTTTAATCCTCCCAAGAATCTTCTACAACTACGTTATTTATAGACCATTTATTAAAATTTTCTTCTTCTTCTTCTTCTTTTTTTTGTTGTCTTTTTTCTTCTAATTTTTTTCGTTTCTTTTCTTCTAGTTCTTTTTGTTTCTTTTCTTCTAGTTGCTTTTTTTCTTCATTTTCTTGTTTTATTGTTTTTTTGTTAGAACTATAGCCTCGTTTGCTATCATTATTCCAGTTGGTTAAGGAAGAGTTAACATCGCAGTTATTCGAATAGGCGACACGCTCTCTCCTAGAGAAACCATTCTCTATTGTTTGCATACCTAGCATAGATATTTGAATTTTCAAACGTCTACAGTCGGCAGCGTATTGTTTTTTCCCGTCCCTCTTTCCTAGACATACGTATATGTTTTGGAATTCGGGACTTTTGGGATTTCTTAACACATTGGCTAAGTTCATTGACATTATTGTTGCTTTTATAAGATTGTTATTGAGTTTAGATTATTATGATGTTATTTTGCTTTGAGTGATTTCATACAAAATATTTTCCAAAAAATTCAATTTTTAGCAATGAATATTCACAAAAAATGAAAAAAAAATGAAAAAAAATGATCAAGTTTTTTAGAAAAACATAAAAACATGAAAAACCGGGTTTACATCCTTGCCATCAAAATAAGCCGACTTAATAAGGCGGCTTCGCCGCCCAGTATATAGTTTTATAGTGGGTTCCAATAAAAACCGGATTCTAATATGTTAAAATTGAAAAAACCCCACACATCTTAGAAAAAACCCTAGTTCTTCTATATTTGATATAATATTTCTCTCTTTCTGCAGTTTTTCTGAAAAAACAAAGACAAATGAAAAACTTTTTTTTTTATCAAAATGAAATATCAAAATCAAAATCCATCCTATCGAGAAAAACCATTCTGGCCGGCGAAGCCGGCCATGCCGGCGAACGAAGTAAGCCGTATACTCAAAACTCGTTAACCTACTCAATTCTCGTTATGTCACTCATTTCTTGATATCTATAGTATAGGTCTATATAACAACCGGTCGCACAAGTAATACCTCCCACTCAAAAAAGCAAAACTCATACAATAACCAACAAAACTACAGAGTCGCTAGGACAACAAAGCCACATAATCACAAAGTCAATATAAACAAAATGGATCATCGGTCAGACACAATAGTACAATCCGCCATACAAAAGTTTTAAAGAAAATGGGCAAAGAGTACAGACGTAGACCTGAACACTAAAGATTGGATTCAGCACGCACAAGAAGAGTTAATGGACGGCATAACAATCAAAAGCTCAGAGTAAAACCAATTTAAATATATAAATATATCAAAATACATGACGCAAACATTTATACACTTGATTAAAGAGCCATATCTATTGTTATTTCTCGAGTACTTACATGATCCAGGAAGGTGTTTGTGTAACCATTATTCCAACGACATATATCATTTATCTATAGTGAATAAAGAAGTGTATCAGTTTATGGCAAAATACAAAAAACTGTCCAAATATTCTCCAGAAAAACGCATAGAGTCTCGATATCAAAAATATTTTCACAAAGAGTCTTATTGTTTAACACACGAAATAAAGTCACCGTTAAATTTAAAACACATAGATGTAGTAAAGTCTAGTATTCGGAATATAATAAACCAAAATGAATCCCATGAAACGTTTGCGGCAATAATATGGGAAAATGATTTCAAAATGAGAGAATATATTCATTGTGAAACAATAGAAGAAACAGAAGCATTAAAAGTATGGATACAAAAAAACACGAAGATTTTCTTGTCATCACATGGCTGCTGTAGCGGAAGAGGATTTGCGATAACAGTTATAGTTTAGTTTTTACGCTGTTGTATTCGTAAAGAGCGTCGTAAATGAACTTTGCTCTGTATTCGTTTCGACCGTCTCAATTGTGTCTGTTTTTTCGAAGTTTTATAATGCCTACTCATAGAATGAGGAGTGTTATTCTTCCGCCGACAAAATTTGCGTATCGTACCAGAAGCATAAGAACACGTTTTGGTATTTGAAGAACAATTCGAAGAACGCAAACCACGACAAGTAGACATTTTACGACGTTTCGCATAACTTCGCAAACGAGAAGGCATATCCTTTGCGTAATTTCGCTGAGATTTTCTCATCTTTATATATTGACCCCTTATTTTATTTTTCTCCTAAAATACTTAATTAATTTACTCAATCCACAAAAATACAAAAATACAAAAAAATATGTACACAATATACAAAAATACAAAAATACAAAAATACAAAAATACCGATTAGACGTGAATCCACATAGTAAATCCAAATGTGAAGTATTCTTCCACAACTTCACCATTTTTGTTCAAATTCTTTATGATTTCATCATCTAGTTCACCATCTTCACGAACGACTCCATCATATCCAAAAGACGGATTATATTGAATTCCAATCGGCAATAGTTTGAAAAACAAGGTATCATTTTCAACAAATGAATGAATACAAAATATGTCTTTATTTTCTTGCCATTCATAAACGAATCCTTCCCTTTCCATCCACATTCCATCCTCCATCATCAAGTAATCATTTTTCCAATCTTCTTTATTATTTTTCATGGTACAAAACCATTGGTCAATACAGTTTTCCGCCATATTTCTTAGAAAGTTCTGAGTATTATTCATATTTTAACTTTGATTATTATAGTCGCTATGAAAAAAATAGTTCTCAACAAAAAAAATCAATTTTTAGTTTGAAAAACCCTACATCGTGACCGAAAAAACCTTACATACATTAATAAGCGTAATAAGAATATATTTCATAAATTAAACACCCCCTAAATAAGTATAAAGGGTTAGTCTCAAATATAGTATAAAATCTCAAATATAGTATAAAATATGAAGTTTTATATTTGCGGTCACAATGGTTGGATTGGTGCGATGATGTGTCGACTATTGGACGAGAAATCAATTCCATATGTAAAATCAACAAGTAGGGCAGAGAATGTAGAAGAATTGGAAAAGGAAATTGCGAGAGAAGCCCCCACACATATAATGAGTTTTATAGGAAGAACCCATGGAACATTCAAGGACAAATATTATTCAACTATAGATTATTTGGAGCAAGAAGGGAAAGTAAAAGAGAACGTCCGAGACAATTTGTTTTCTCCGATGATATTATCCATTTTATCCGTAAAATATAATGCGCATTATACTTATTTGGGAACAGGTTGTATATTTAAATATGACGAGCAACACAAACAAGAAGACCTCAGTGGTGGATTTTTAGAAACGGATGTACCGAATTTCTTCGGATCGTCATATTCTATAGTAAAGGGGTATACGGATCAGCTTATGAAATTACAAAATAGTCTCAATTTACGTATAAGAATGCCAATCACAGATAAGTTAGAGCCACGTAATTTCATCACAAAGATTACAAAGTATGAGAAGATATGTTCCATTCCGAATTCAATGACAGTATTGGATGAATTGTTGCCAATCGCACTGGATATGGCGACCAAAAAAACAACCGGAACATTTAATTTCACAAATCCGGGAGTAATTACACATAATGAAATATTGGAAATGTATAGAGACATGGTAGATCGGAATTTTAAGTGGGAAAATTTCTCTCAAGAAGAGCAAAGAGCCATATTGGACGCTGATCGTTCAAACAATTTATTGAATACAAAGAAGTTGGAAGAATTATATCCAGAAGTGAAACCAATCCAAGAAGCAGTAAAAGAAGTATTTGAGAGAATGAAGTCGAGAAATGAAGTAAACCCGGAAAAGTCATAGATATAAAGCTTGAAGTTTGTATGACCTAATATTTAGGAAACATAAACAAATACGGGGTGGGCGAATGGAGAAAAATATCTTCAAATGAATATATATATATATGTCGAAATTCCTAAATCAAGGAGCATATGGATGTGTATTTAAACCGGGAGTGAAATGTGACGGTAGACCATTAGATGCCAAACATCTCTCAAAAATACAAAAAAAGAAGCCACGAACAGATAATGAACCAATTATAGGAAAACTAATTCGAGATAACGTATCAAATTATGAACAATATTATGCGCCGGCACTGGAGGTATGTAAAGCGAACATATCAATGATAAAACCGGACGAAGTGAAAAAATGTAAAGTATTTGATAATAAAGAAAAGATAGAAGAAGAATTTGTCTCAATAAAGATGAGGTATGTAGGAGATGAAACGCTAGGAGATAATTTAGACAATCATTACCAAAAGTCACCAGAAACGTTTTTAGCGCATCTAAAAGATACGGAACGGTATCTAAATCATGCCATAAAGGAGTTGGTAAAAATCCAAGTGGTTCACAATGATTTGAAATTGAATAATGTAATGTATAGTAAAGAACAAAAAGTGCCGATTATCATAGATTTTGGTATGGCATATGAGATAAAGTCATTGTATAGGGGTGATCAAATGAATACAGTATTTTTCACGCATTATGAGAAGTATCCACCATGGTGTTTGGAAAAGTTGTATATAGGGTATATAGTAAATAAAGGAAAAGAAGGCCAGAACTGGCAAAACACAAACGTGGATGTAAAGGATCTGAAAAAGATTACAAATACGTTTTTCAAAGAGAATGAGTTATGTATAATAGGAAAGGATAAGCAATATCCAATGGCAAAATATCAGACAAAATGGAATCAATATGTAGAGGCATTTCAAGGGAAACGAGGAGGGACGGTGGTAAAGGAGTTGTTGAAGCATTGGGACACGTGGGATATGTATAGTGTCCATGCGATGAGTTTTATGACGTTGGCGATATTTCAGAATGATCAAGTAGCGAAAGGAAAAATGGAGTTAGATAAAAAGGACAGTGATGAGTATATGTTAAGTTTAAGTAAACAATTGTATTGTGCGCCAGAACAAAGAATCACCTAAAAATATTATATAGTAATAATACTGTATAATAAAAAATCGTAAATCACTTACATAATACCTCGTAAAATGAGAGTAAAAACGACAGCATGTAATAAAAAACCAAACATAGTAGGGCAACCAGATTTATCGGCAACCTTGACAATTTTTCCTAAAAGGATCTGAACGAATTGGTAAGTATAAGGGTTAGCAACAAGAAGGAAAATAAGGGTGGTATAAAGAGTATATTTCCATTTGTCTTCAGAACTTAAAGTATGGTCAGGAGCTTTTTCATTTTCTAAGGATTCTTTTTCCATGTATATAGGAATCATATAAAATATATTGAGATAGAAAAAAGGAAAAATTATAGGGTTAACAAAGATACTTCTTTACAATTATAATTGAATAAATATTTAAATGGGTATCTCTTTAATGGTTCGAATTTGATACTAAGTGGTCTACTTCTAAATGGTGTATCTTGATTATCAAATTTCTGTCCGCAAGAATTTGTTAGGAGTATATATTTATATTTCTTTGTTTTTAATAAAACGTCAAAAAAAGTTGTTATTTCATCACAAGTCCAGTGTTGTACAACGTCTTTTAATATACATAAATCTGCTTCTTCTTCTAAAGTGTCTATATTATTCAATATGTCAAGGTGTATAAATGTATATTGAGGGTACTTTTCTTGATTGCGTTGTACAACTTTATCATATGCGTCATATCCATAGTACTGAACGTCTTTATTTTCATAAATTAAAAATGATGATTGCCAATCCCCGCTACCTAGATCAATTATTTTTTTACAGTTATTTTCGTCGATAAATTTCCTTACAAAGTCAATATATACTTTATTAAAAGGTATTGCGGAACCGCCGCCAGACGCCCCCGTATATTTGGACGGATCATTACTTTTACCCCATTCAGATGTTTCATATTTTTTTGTAAAAATAGATATGTGATCTTGATTTTTGTCCATAATGATTTCTGTATGAAATTAAATATATATTTCTATTTATATTGGAAAAAAAAAAGTATATTTTGTCTAATCTGTAAGGTAATAGTAAGAATCAATAAAACAAATATAAACAATATATGATAAAGAAAGGTAGAACTACAGCAGAGAAAAATGGAACAATATTTAGATCACCAAACACAATTTATTCGATTCTATTCAATGTTGTCTAAAGAGGTAGACAAAGATGTATTTATGAAAAGTCTTCAAAAATTAATTGTATCACTGAAAACCACAATAGTCAAAGAAACCCGAGGAATAGTTCAAAAAAGTCATTTTGCGATATTGTCATCACTATACAAATTAATAGCATATACGAGAGATATTTATGGTGGTCTGGGAGAAAGAGAGCTTACCTATTTGATGCTATTCATATGGAATTATCACTTTCCAGTACCAACCGCCCAATGTCTTCATAAGATAGTATTGCCAATAGAAAATAATCCCCCATTTGGGTCATGGCGTGACATCAAGCATTTATGTGGAACCATCCGAAAACATTCCGAAAAAGGAGAAAACGATCCATTTATAGATACATGTATTTCGTTAATGAATCATCAACTGGATGTAGATTATCGTAAGTGGTTGTCGTGTAATGATGAATACAATCGAAAGAAAGATACAGTGTATGCGATCCCAAAGCCAACACCGAGTGGAGCAGGATTATCTCTAGTATGTAAATGGATACCGAGAGAACGAAGTGCGTATAAGTGGTTATTTATCCGTTGTGCGATACAATGGACCCGCACATTCTCCCCGCAATATTTCAAAAGTTGTCAGACAAAAGCGCAATTCGATGCGGCGTTAAAGAAAGGGTCAAAAGAGTATAGACATGTGTTTACACGATTGTCGAAAGAATGGGGAGTATTGGAGACGAAGCAATGTTCGAATACATGGGATCAAATCAATATGACGGATGTGCCGATGGTAGCAGGAATGAGACAGCAGCAAGCGATGCTAAACATAGGGTTATCCGGAAAAGTGCGAAATAAGACAATGAATTCAAAGAAGCGAGAAATATGTGCGGAAAAGTTTGTATTGAATCGTATCACGAATGATGCGTATAAGAAGTATCACAAAGAAAAAGTGAATCCGATATTTCTGGATATGGGGAATTTAATTGAGAGTGCTTTACGTGCGAAGCATCCCGAAGAAATAAAACGATATGAGAATCAGTGGGTACATATGAAAGCGCAATTGCCGGATATGCCCTATTATATGCCAATCTTGGATACATCGATGTTTTATCGTTCCCCCAAGCGTTTTTATGAGGCACTAGGACATGCGTGTTTATTGGCGGTAAAGTCATCGAATAGTATATTATTTTTTGATTCAACGGTAAATTATGTGACCTTTTCTATAGGAACGTTACGTAGTATATTGGAAATAGTGAAACCAATATATTATGAGCATCATATAGGTCAAAATTTCAAATCAGTAAGTGATCGTATAATAGGGTCGATCAATGATTCTCAAATGACAACAGAATCCATATCAGAATTGAAATGTGTATTGTTTACAGATGCGTGTTATGAGGATGTATCTCGAATCATGAAATTGATGAAAGATCGGTTTGATCAAGAAATCTTTTCAACGGGAAGCCCAATAGAAGAAATGAAGACGTCTATGCCACGGTTTATATTTTGGTTAAGTGGAAGATTGGATACATGTTTCAATGAGAAAGAATTATTTGAATTTGAGACAAATAAAGAAATAACAGACAGTAGTAACAATTATACAAAAATGGCAACCACGCCAAAACCATTGATCATATCCGGATCTACAAATTATGTATGGACAAGATTGTCACAAGTGCCCCAGAATTTAATGAAAACAATTCACCCATATGATTTGATAACATATTTGGTAAATCAACCGAGGTACAATATATTCGGTGACTATTTCAATACATTGTTATCTAATCCAGATGTCGAATGTCCCGCCTAGTGTGTCGAGGTGCTTTAATACGTACACGTTTTGTAAGATGTCGTTTATAGGAAGAAGAAGGATCTTTCAGTACAGATTTAAGTTGTTTGACAGCGGTTTTTTCTTCTTCACAAAATATAAAAAATAAAGTAGAGCACGAATGAAAGACGAAAATAGATCGAGGAATTCGAATATCATCTTTTATAGGATAACAAGATTGGAAAAAACCTTCCGTTTCGATTTCATCGTCAACAAAATCGGAAACGTTGTCTTGTGAAATGGGAATATGAAACAATAAAATATCTTTGAGTAAGTATTGAGTCATATTGTTGTCACTTTTCTTATATTTTTGAGACAAGGAGATTAATTGTTCTTTTGTAATAATAGCATTAGATGAAGAATCGTAATTTGAGTCATGAAATTTGATATGGTAATAATCTTTTGATTTAAGGTTTTTATGGATGTCAATGTATAGTAGCTCTATAGTAATAAATTCCATAGATTCAGGAGAACAAGACTGGTTGAGATTTGCGAGTTTTTCTTCTTCAATTATCCAAGAAGTATCCATATATTTGTTTAAAAGTCATAAAATAAAAATAGAATTCAAACACATAAAAAAAGTTTTATAAAAAGGATAATAAAAAGAAAAGAATAAGAAGTACATCACTAAAATAGTGATCGAAGTTTCAATACAGCGTTCAGATATAGTATTATACAGCATTTTTCTCACTCAACTCACAAAAAAAAAATGGATTGTAGCAGATAGTGTTTTTCAAGAACATGTTGGATCAAATTGTTTGAAACAGTGAATTAGGATGAAAACATTCCTAAAACCCCCCCTATTTTTATAAAAATAACTCTGTGTATATATTTTTTATAAAATGTGACGCCCAAAATCGTTACTGGTTAAAAAGATTAAAAAGATTAAAAAGATTAAAAATGATAAGATGTCTCCCCCACCCCCCCTAAAACAAATAAAAATTGAATAAAGCAAACCCTCAAATAAAAAATTGAATTTTACTTATAGTATGAATTCTCTAAGTAAAATGAACCAGAACGATGTGTGTATACCGAATGTCAAAGCAGATACTCCAACACATTATATCAAGAGTATCTTTCAAAAGACGCACATAGGAAGCATAATAAGGTATAAAGAGTTTGTCTGGAAAAATGACCGCAGCATGAAGCGGATATTAATGACAATAGAATGGAATACGAAACATCCAAAATGCGTATCATGGAAAGAAATGCTACGTAACGGGAATTCGATATGTATAGTGTATGATTTTCCGAAAGAATGGAAGATGTGTTTAGCGAAAAATTGAAAAAAATAAAATTGAAAAAATAATAACAACAGTAAGTGTGATAAAAACCAAATATAATTCGATAAAACGAAATGGCGAAATGGAATGAAAAAAACGCATATTCAGTATATCTTTGTACGTCAAGATTTAATAATGAGACGTACTATGAAAACAAAATAGCGAAACAGCGGTTAGGATTTAAATGTATGTATTGTTCGTTGACGAATGTGTCGAATATATATAGTAGTGATTATTTATTTGTATTGGAGATGAATAATGAGGAAAATCAAATTATGGGTATTGGATATGTACAAAATATGTTGAGTGATATAGTGTATAGAATTTATTCGAATAAAAATTATGACCAACGGCATTTCCAGGGAACTCATCATGTTAATCGAGACCAAATGAATGAAAAAGAGTTGGATTTTATAAAAGAATTGGAAATGTCCTGTTTTTATGGAAAAGCCAATTTAAAACGTGGAATGCGTTTGACTCGATACCCTGAGAAAAAAATAAACAAATACCAAGAAAAGGGAGTGAATGTTTTAGAAAACATTAAACAAATATTTAATCGTGTATATGGATAATTAAATGTAAAAGTGAGAAAAATAATACATATATTTTTTATAGTAAATATATAAAACCGAAAGATATTGTATATGGGATTGGAACAATATAAAATAGAAAATTATACAGATGAAGAATTATATGAAATATTAGAATTAAACAGCGAGGCATCTGATGGAGAGCTTGAAGCCAGAATAATTCAGATGATTCAAAAGCATATGTATTTAAGAACGACTACAGGAAGACGTTTATTTAATTTTTTTCAAGATATGTATGAGCACTTTTTTGATGTACAAGTAGAAAAAGAAGAGGAAGAGGAAGATGAATCCGTGTCACAAGATCATGTTATGGATGTAGCTATTGAAAATCCAGATTTGTTTGAAGCCGAAAATGTGAATGAATTGACAACCCCACAAAGACGAAAAGCCGATGAAGGAGAAACGACATTAAAAGTCACAGATATGGAATACACAAAAGGGCGTGTGAATCCTTTATTGAAAGAAACGTATAAGCGAATTATAACAATAGATAGTCAATATAGGGAAGACGAATACATTTTTTCTACAGATTTTACCATGAATTTTTCGGAAGTATTGAAAGACGTAGTATCGTTGAAACTATATGCGGTTCAACTGCCAGTGACATGGTATACAATAAGTGAGGGGTATGGTAGTAATTTTTTCTTTTTCAAACCAGCATATAATGAAGAAAATAGTCAAAACAATACTCTGGGGATTTATGGAGGATCTGCTCACGAATATAAAGTAGAAATAGATGCTGGGAATTATTCAATCAATACGTTGATAACCGAAGTGTCAAGTAAAATAGAAACATTGAAAAGTAGTACATCCCCTGATGTAAGTTTTGGTGAAACGTCTATCACAAAACCAGTCGGAGCCCAACCAAAGGTGGAACTAAAGATGGATATACAAAAGATATATAATGAACATTATTATGATGTGTCATATAGTAGTGAAATTCAAACGCAATTCGGAATCAAGACGAGTACTGCTACCCAGATATATACAAAACAACCAACTACTAGTCAGGACAATTGGAGAGTGGATAGTACCAACAATGATAATATATTAGAATTCATACAGTATATGCCAACAAGTACTCAACAGACATATGCGATTGATGATAATGAAAATCCAATTAATCCAGTAATAAATACGATCCAAGTGTTTTTGCCAATAGAAGAGTCTACAAAAAGTGGTGATGAATGGGCAAGTATTATTACGAATCTGGTAAAGGAAAATCCTTCTTTTCTAGAAGAATCGTATGTATCTTATGAAAACAATTCATTTTATTGGAATTTATATCCGAATAGAGAAAATGTAGAGACTGTATTAAATGCGAAGTGGGTTTTAAAACGAGGTACAGGAACAAACGCACAGAACTTTTCAGAAAATCCTTTTAATGAAGGGAGTGATCATATACTTGATGATACAGTAAATGAGAATTCCATATTTACATTCAATTCAGAACAAACAATCACATTTAAACCCAAAGTAGATACTCGAGGAGGTGTATACATCAATCCATCCACATATCCAGGAAAGGAACGGTATAATGATATTCAAATCACTTTTGAACCCGATGTATCATACAGTATTACAGACATGAATACAAAATTAAATGAAAACGTATTGACGAGAGGTACAGAGATGATATATTATGGTACTAAATATTATATTCGTTACAATATAAACAAAATATATACGACAAAAGATTATAAAATTGTCTTTTATGATAGAACCAGTTTTTCTCGTTGCTTGAATCCATTTTCTGGATTTCGAAATGCCAAGGTGGACACTACCTTAGGTTTTATATTGGGATATAAAACGTTAACGGAGTACGAGATGAAAGATGAAAATGGAATAACGGTAAATGGAAAACATTATTTTTTGAATCCAGACACAGGGACGAGTACAAATAGTATATATAGTTACACAGAAATGTATAGTACAACAAATGCGGATCAATTATTAAGATCAAAAACAACGTTACGAGGAGATTCTGTGGTGAGTATTTACTTGTATAATTATTTTATGATTATCTTGGATGATTTTAAACAGAATCATTTGAACGATGGGTTAGTGACATTAACATCTAGAGATACTGGTGCGTCATTGCCAAGTTATGCGAATCGTAAAAATTATCGAGTTTGTAATACGGATACAGGAACAAGCGAAATATCAAGTTTGGCCAATACGGTAGGATTAACACAAAAACAAATATATTCCGTAGAACAAATTCTCCAAGGTCAAAATCAAAGCCGAACACAATTCAATGAAAACGCATCCGTACGTGATATGTTTGCGTTATTGCCAGTAAAAGCATCGAATTTGGAACCCGGATCTATATATGTGGAATTTGGCGGTACACTACAACAACAAGAAAGAAGCTATTTCGGGCCAGTAAATATAGGACGCATTGCGGTGAAATTAGTAAATGATAAAGGAGATGTAGTGGATTTAAATGGAGGAAATTGGTCGTTTCAGTTGGTATGTGAGCAATTGTATGTAAAATAAAATGATAATGAAATTTACATAAACGTTAAATCATATACCTACACGTATTAATAATAAAAGATGTGGTACAATATTCATATTATGGTATGTATTTTTATATTGTATGGAT
>Ga0233439_10002463_pt1 | contig 20859 bp, 21 predicted proteins | sample SI_123_September_6_FD_182713 | JGI IMG/M metagenome (GOLD analysis project Ga0233439, IMG submission 182713) | Seawater microbial communities from Saanich Inlet, British Columbia, Canada - SI_123_September2016_100_MG | ecosystem: Environmental > Aquatic > Marine > Inlet | place: Canada: British... | reverse complement strand
AGGGTTGATTTTCCTGCTGATGGAAATCCTAGAAGTAGAACTGTTCCATCTCCTGATTTTCTTACACTGTATCCATGATCTGATCTTCCGGTTTTTTTACTGATTCGAGCTTCTTGTTTTTGTTTAAGCTGAGCTATTTTAGCTTTTAGAAGTCCTATATGATGCTGAGTTGCTTTATTGTACTGAGTTTTTTTAATCTCATCTTGCAATTCTTTGATCTGTGCTTTGTAATCAACCATTTATATTAGATATCTTGGTTGTGTTTTATAAGGATTTTGTCTATTTGTGTTAATCTATAGAATATTCAAAGGAAAAACCATCTAAATAAGGAATTTGAATTCTTTTGGTTAATTTGAAATTAATTGCTAATTTTGGTTCACTAGTTTTTTTTGCAAGAATAGTTTTATTATCTTCGTTCAAGATATCTAATCCTTGATTTAATAGTTCCCAATGATTATAGCATAATATCCTAAATACGTTTGAATTTTTTTTTAAATATCTTATATTTAATGGACTTAAGTCATCAAAAGAAATAATTCCACCTATTTTTGTTTGCTTTAATGCATTTGAGATTACTTTCAATGGATCTCTTACCCATCTTAATACAGAACAACAAGTAACTAAATCTGCTTTTTGAGGAAAATTTACCGTTTCTATGTCTTGAGACAAATAAGTTGGTTTGTATTTGGGATCTATCATATTAGTGAAATGTTTATTATAATCAGATAAAATATCTACTCCATAAAAATTACAATTTGAAAGGTCTAAACCTTCTTGATCTAATTTACTTTTTGCTTCTATTTGAGCTCTACCTAAACCACAACCTAAATCAACCCAAGTTATTTCTCCTTTTTCTTCATAAATTGATTTTAGAACTCCTAATAATCCTTTCTCGTGAATTTCATTAAAATCTAAAAGAGAAGAATAATCATTTAAATTTCTATCTTGTTTTGTATTATTGCCTTCTTGTAAGCTTATTTGTTCTTTGACTAAATCTTCTTGTAATCTCATTCTTTTTTCTTTAATATGACTTTTATCTTCATCAGGAATTTCTTTTAAAATATCTTGAACTTTTTTCAAACTTGCTTCTAAAGATTTAATCCATTTATCAGCATCTGTAACTTGAGTTTGAATTTTAGATATCAATAGTAATAAACCTTCATGGATTTGATTAGATTTTTCTAAATCCTTCTCTTTCAATTCTTCTTTTAATTTAGCTTTAGCTTCATCTAACCCTTGAGCCAAAGAACCCTCATAAAAAGAAGCATATTTAATTAGAACGTTATGTTCTATGTTGATTTTTCTAATTATTTTGAATAATTCTTGTTTTATTTGAAAATCGTGTTTTAGATGTTCTGATAAATCTGAAAATATATCTTTTAATTCTTTTCCTACGTCTTTTTCAAAATAAAAAGCTCTTCTCTCAGCTTTTGCAATATAGTGAAGAATTTTAATGGCTTTTTTTATATCTTTGATTTCTTTTTTAACTGATTTCTCTTTTTGAACATCTTCAAGTTCTTTTTTTAAATCAACAATATAATTGTATTCAGCAGCAGCCCAATCGATAGCAAGAACTAAATTTTTGCTAAGTTTCTTATCTGTGCCCATAAATAACCTTAAAAACATCCAAATTTATAAATTTAATCAATTTTAACAGTTCCATCAGTATACCACTCTTCACAAATAATTTTTTCTACTTTTTCTTTGTCTCCATTAATATCAAATCCACATTTGTATGCTAAATCTTTAATATAATCATCAAAATATTTGTTTGTTTTTGATTTTCCTATGGAAATTAAAAAAGTTGGCTTTACATTGCAAATTAGTCCCTTAAAAGTAATTGTTTGTATCTGTTTGATTGTTCCACATTTACGCAATTTTTATAAACTCAAATTGGGCATTAGATGTTATGGTGGGATTTTTTGCAACGTTACAGAGTTATTTTTATACTATTATTGTAGCTGTGATTATATTGCTAGTTGGATTTGCTTTAGGGATTTTAGCTAAAAAATTAGTTTATAGAGTTCTTAAGGAAGTTGGATTAAATAAAATTATGAGTAGTGTTGGCGTTACTATTGATGTTGAGAAAAGTGTTAGTATTGTTGTTTCTTTTGTTATTTATTTAATTACGATTGTATTTTTCTTAAATCAGTTAGGGATTACTTCAGTTGTCTTGTATCTTGTTTTAGGTGGAATTATTACTCTTATTATTTTGACTTTTTTAGTTGGTCTTAAGGATGTTATTCCTAACTTTGTTGCTTGGATTGTTATTCAAAGAAGAGGCAAGGTTAAGCATGGAAGGCGTGTTGAGATTCGTGAAATTGCAGGTACAGTTGAGAGAGTTGGGTTTTTAGAAACTGAGATAAGAACTCATAATGATGATGTGTTGTATGTTCCGAATGTTTTGTTTATTAAGAATAAATTTAAGATGAAAAAAGATTAGTTTCTTAGTTAGTTTTTGTGATTACTATTATATAATCATTTAATCTACAATTTATTTAGAATTAATTGTTGATGCTCTCTAGCATGCTAATTACGTCCCAAACTTGAGTTCTATGGTATGATGGCATGTCAACTGAGTTTAGTTCTTCAAATTCATGAAGCGATTTTTCAATTGCCAAATCGGCGTTATTTGTAAGAATTGAAACAACTATGTTTGCTTTTTCTTTGAACTTTTTATTTACATCTGATTCAAGTTGAAGTTCTTTTAGATATTCAATGATTTCATTTACTTGAGTCATTTTTTAGCTGCGCTACTACTTCTTTTTGTAGCTCCTCCATATCTGTTTTAATTTTCTCTTCTTGAGATGCGAAATTTTTTAGTCTTATTTGGATTACTTCTTTTTTTTCAACTAATTCTTTTTTTAGAACATCATTTGATGATTCTATCATGATTTTTCCAATTATTTTAAAACTTTTATTTGATGAAGTTAATTGAGAAATTGCTGAATCTATTTCGATTAAATTGGATTCTATTTGTTGTTTTTGCATTACTACGCTTTCAAGCGATTGCCTTAACATTTGCAGTTGGTTTACTTTGTTTGATGTCATTTTGTAAGGCCTTTTATCTTGCTTTGATCTTATTTACGTTTCTTCTGTTTTTATAAAGCATTTTACCGCCACAGTATAAGCATCTAACTCTAGATCGAACATTTTCTGCTTTAATTAATTTACTACAATCCCGATTCATACAAACATATTCCATTTTTTACCTCATAGAGTATAAGCTTTACCTGCAAATTTAACTTCGCACTTTGAGCATGACCATATTCCCATTGCTACTCTTTTTACTGCTTGTTTATTACAATATGGGCATTTATGTTTAGCTCTTTGCTGAGTTTCAATTAAGGAAAATTTAACTTTTGGTTTACGTCCGTATCTTGGACCAAATCTTTTTGTTGGCATTGTGAGTCCTCCTGACATACAATTTCTTGTATTTGATTGTTTTTTTATAAGAGTGGGGCCGCCCGGACTTTCAAACCAAAAAGGGTTAATATTCCCTCTTTAAGGTATTTGAACCGGGGTTCAGCGGTCCCAAACCGCTAGTGATAGATTGCTCCTATTAACTACCAATTAATAGTCCAAGCTACACTACGGCCCCTTCATTCATTTATAAACATTTTGCTATATTTTGTTTCATTTTAAAAACTTTCGCTTTAAAATCAGCTGTTTTTGAGGTTTTTATCGTTAAGTTTTGGTTGTTTTTTTATGATTGTCTTGGGAAAGTGAGTTGGTTTTGGTTATTGTTAGTTTTTTTTTGTGTTTTTTTGTTTTTGACTTGTTTGTTTGAAATTAGTGATTTATGCAAATTAATTCTTTGGAAGCTTTGGTCAATATGATTGGTTTTTTGCCATTAAAATGGATTGTATCTTCAATTCTTAGGCCAAATTTGTTCTTTAAATAAATTCCGGGTTCAATTGTGAAAACTTGGTCTTTTTTGATTGTTGCTCTTGGTTTGAAGAAGGGATCTTCGTGAACTTCTATACCAACGCCGTGTCCTAGAGAATGAGTGAAGTGTTTTTCGTATGATTTTAGTTGTTTTCTTGTGAATTTGTCTAAGTCTTGAAATGGTTTGTTTTCTTTGATTTGATCGATTGTGTTTTCTTGTGCTTGCTTGAGTAGTTCGTATGTTGCTTTTTCTTGTTTTGTTGGTTTTCCTAAATAGATCATTCGGGTCATATCTGAGCAATAGTTTTTGTATTTTGCTCCAAAGTCTAGGAGGAGAAAGCCTTTTTTTAATTTTGTGTTTGATGTTATATGATGGGGCGTTGAGGCGTTTTGTTTTGTTGCTACAATGGTGTCGAAAGCTAGAGTTGAGTTAGATTGCCTGATTTGTTTTTCTAGGAAAAAGGCAACATCATTTTCTGTTTTTAGTTTGCTTAAGTTTTGTTGGAGTTTGTTGAATGCGTTTGAGGTGATAGAGCATGCTTTTTTGATTAGGGAAACTTCTTTTGGTGTTTTTGTTTGGGCAAGTTGAATTAATGGTTTTGATATGTCAACTAGTTTTGTTTTTTTGTTTAGTGATTTGATTTGTTCGTATGTTTTTAGAGATAGATTGTTTTTGTTGATAGCTATAGTAGTTTTGTTTTTTAGGATGTTTTTTAGTGTTGATTTTTTGTAATTTTTGTAAGTGATATGTTTTTGTTTTTTTGGGTTGTCTAACGATGAGATGTAGTAGTTTGATTTTGTTGGAGTTGTTTGAAGTATCCCTGCCGATGGTTTGAATTGGGAGAGATAGATTAATTTTGGATCTTGATTGAATAATAAGGAAGTGTTTATTTGATTGGTTTTGAGATGTTTTTGGAATTGATTTAGTTTCATTGAGTGTTAGAATATTATTGGGGTTGAAAAAGTTAACTGTTTGGTTTGTTTGTAGTTATTGAACCAAAATACCAAAGTATTATAAACTATAAAAGTAGTATTTGAGTATATGAAAGAGGTTGTTTTGCCTAATGGGCTTAAGGTTATATTTGTTCCTAAGAAAACTAATAGTGTTGTAGTGCAAGCTATGATTAAGGTTGGGAGTAATGATGAGTTGCCATCTGAGAGAGGAATTTCGCATTTTTTAGAGCATATTTTGTTTGAGGGTACGAAGAAAAGACCTAATAGTTTAATTATTTCTAATGAGGTTGAGAGGATTGGTGGAAATTTTAATGCATACACTACTAACGAGCGGACTTGTTTTTATGTTAAGGTTTTAAAAAAACATTTTGATCTTGCTCTTGATGTTTTATTAGATATTTTACAAAATTCTTTGTTTGATAAAGACCATATTAAGAGAGAGAAAAATATTGTTTTAAAGGAAATTGAGATGGTTAATGACGAACCTAGTTTTTATCAGTGGGTTTTACTTCAAAAGAAAATTTATAAAAAGCATTTGTCAAGATTTCCTACTTATGGTGATCCCAAGGTTGTTAAAAATTTGACTCGTCAAAAAATCATTGATTTTTATGAGAAATATTATGTTGCAAATAATATGACTCTTCTTATTGTAGGAGATGTTAAGAATTGGAAGAAGAAAGTTGAGCAATTGTTTGTTTTGAAAAAAGGAAAAATAAGAAAGGGGCAAAAAGTTGTTGAACCTGCTCAAAAAAGATCTCAGGTATTTAAGGAAAAAAGAGATTTGATTAATAATAGAACTATTATTGCGTTTAAAAGCGTAGATAGAAAACACAAGGATAGTTTTGTTTTGGATGTTATTAATTCTATTTTAGGAAGAGGGCAGAGCGGAAGAATGTTTTCTGAAATTAGAACTAAAAGAGGACTTGCTTATGAAGTTAGCACTCAATATATTTGCGATAAGAGTTATGGATATTTTGCTGTTTACGCTTCGGTCGATAAGAAGAACACAAATACTGTTTTGAGAGTTGCTTTAGAAGAAATTCAAAAGCTTAAAAAAATCAATAAAATTGATCTGAGTGAAGCAATTAATTTTATTGAAGGTTGTTATTTGATGGAAGTTGAAGATAATCAGAAAATGGCAGACCAACTTTTAATGTGGGACCATATTTGTGGAACTCAAGGGTTTAAGGATTATATTAAAAATATTAAAAAAGTGAGTATTAGTGATGTTAGAAGAGTAATATCTAAGTATTTTAATTATCATACGATGGTTGTTTTAGAAGGAAAGTGAAATATCAAATTAAAAGTTTTCTTGGTGGTTACGATAATAATTTTACTTATGTTGTTTATAATGATTCTAAATGCTGCGTTTTGGATTTAGGTGTTTCAAGTGATGTTGTTTTTGATTTTGTTTCTAAAAAAGGTTTGAAAATTGAGTTTGTTGTATTTATGCACTCGCACTTTGATCATGTTGTTGATTTGGATATTTATAGGTCTAAAGGAGTTAAGATTTATGGTCATTTATCAGCTTCTATTGAAGTTGATAAGAAGTTAGATGAAGGAGATGTGATTGGTTTTGATGATGTGAAAATTAAAGTACTTCACACTCCAGGACACAGGTTTGATAGTGTGTGTTTGCTACTTGATGATAATTTGTTTACTTCTGACACTTTGTTTGTTGAAGGTGTTGGTAGGGTTGATTTTGAAGGGTCTAATCCCAAGGTGATGTTTGAGACGTTGCAGAGGCTTAAGACACTTGATGAATCGATTAAAGTGTACCCTGGGCATGATTATGGGCCTGTTAAGGTGTCTTCTATTGGATATGAGAAGAAGAATAATAGGTTTTTTAATATGAGTTATGATGAATTTTTGAGGAATCGGTGAGTTATAGGTTGATTCGAAATTCTTTTCCGTGTTCTTTGAATCCTTGATTTTTGTAGAAGTTATGAACTAGATCATTATTGTTTCTGCTTGTGCAAATGATTTTGTAACAATTTAGTTGTTTAGCTTGGCTTATGAGGTAGTTGATTAGTTTTTTTCCAAAGCCTTGACCTCTGTGATTTTCATTTACATAAACATCTTCTATGTAGGCGTATGGTTTATTGTGTAGATCGTTTTTTATTATGTAGAGGTGGGCTCTAGCTATTTGTTTGTTGTTTTTGATTATTATGAATTTGATTGCTTTTGAATTTAGGTATTCTTTTTGAATTTGCATGAGACTTGTTAATTGTTTGAAGTTAAAAAAAGTTGTGAATTGGTATTTAAGAAAAAGAGAAGGAAAAAAGAAGATAAAAAGGAAAGTGAAAAAGGATTGAAAAGAAAATTAAAAAAAGATTGAAAATATAAAAAAATAAGAAAAAATTATTCATCATAAGCTTTTATTCATCATAGGCTTTTTTTGCTAATTCGTCCCATTCGTTTCTGTGTTCATCAAATGCGCTTAACAAAAGGTTTACTTGTTTTGCTAAAGCATTTTTTAGATCTAGTGGGTGAAGATCTTTTTTAACGAATGTGTCTTCGACTTCTTGGTATGATGAGAATTCTAAATTTCCACCGAATTTTTCTGGCCTCTCTATTATGAATTTTTTACCTTTGTCGTTAAGTATTGTGAAGATTACGTTTTTTAGAAATGCTAAGACACCGTTTTCTTCTACAATTCCTTCTTCACAGTAAGCGCCTCTTATTTTCTTTTCTACTTTTTTTGCTGTGTCAAGAAGGTCTATTTTTGATTTTGGATCTGAGGCTGACATTTTTTTACCAGTTAATCCTGGGATTAATGGAGTCATTACTTCGATTCTTGGTTTGTATCCTAGTTTGCCTAGATTTTCTCTTGCAAACATTAAAATTTTTCTTTGATCAATTCCACCAAATTGGATATCTGCTCCTAAATATTCTTCATCTAATGATTGCATTAGAGGGTAAATTAGTCCGCTTAATTTGGGATTGTCTCCAAATTTTACTACTTCTGACCCTGCTCTTTTTGCGTCATGAATTGATGTGAAGGAACTTAATTTTAGTAAATCTGTGAAATAGTCTTTTTTTAGTTGAAAGTCTGATCCTTTTACTATTTCAAAATTGGTTATGTCTGCTCCTATTGATTTAAACATTTGCGGAATTGTTCTTGCATAATGCTCGTATCTTTTTTCTAGAACGTTCCAAGGAGTATTGTCTAGTGCTCCGTGAAGGTCTGCTAGTAATAATTTTACTTTAAATCCTGCTTTTAGAAAATCTGCTAATTTGATTACTGGAACATAATATCCTATATGTGGTCTTCCGGTAATTGACCATCCTAAGTATACTACTGGTTTATCTTTTTTTTCTAGAAGTTCTAATAGTTCTTCTTCTTTTGTGATTTCTTTTGTATTTCTTTTGATTATATCAAATTTTTCTTGAGTTGTTAGATTTGCCATTTTATTTTTGAAATAATGGTTATATAAAAATTGTTCTACTAAATTTTGGAATAATTTATTTGTTTTGTTTGTTTTTTGTGATTTTAACAATATTTGCCAGGTCTAGAATAAAGGAAATAGATAGTCTTTATTGGTAAAATATATAAAGTTCTAAGAAAAATTAACAATCGGGTGTAGAAATTATTATGATAAAAGCAATTTTATTTGATTTTTGGGGGACTTTAGCTGAAAATGGCGTTAAGAGTCCTATCAAGCAGGTTAAAAATATTTTAAATATTGATTTGCCTTTTTCTAGTTATGTTGTTAGAATGGAAAAGGCCATGATGGCAAGTAAGTTTGATAGTTTAAATAAGGCGTTTGAGAGTGTTTTTGAAGAGTTTGGAATTGAGAAGAGCGAGAGTAAGATGCAAGAACTAATTGGAATGTGGAATAAGTCTTGGATGCTTGCTGATGTTTATGAAGATACTATTAAAACTTTGAAGGATTTGAAGGATGAGAATTTTAAAATTATTTTAATTTCTAACACAGATATGTTTTCTATCAATAATGTTTTGGATAAGTTTGAGATGAGAAATTTATTTGATAAAATGTATTTTTCTTATGAGATGGGTTTGATTAAAACTGATAAGAAATTTTTAGAAACTGTTTTAGCTGATCTAGGTTTGAATAATGATGATTGCGTTCTTATTGGAGATAGTTTAGCTAGCGATATTAAAGCTGCTCAAAACCAAGGCATTAAAGCCATCCTTGTTGATAGAAATAATAGAAGAGATTATAGTCCAAAGATTAATAAACTAAGTGATCTTAAAGACAAGTTATGACTAACATTACATTTCTTGGAACTGGATGTATGATGCCTACTAAAGCTAGAAATCATGCTGGAGTTCTTTTAACGTACAATAAGGAAAATATTTTATTTGATTGTGGCGAGGGAACTCAGAGACAAATTAGGATTGCTGGAATTAAGCCATCTAAAATAAATCGGCTTTGTATTAGTCATTTTCATGGAGATCATGTTTTTGGTATTGCTGGCCTTATGAGTAGCATGGGGTCTGATGAGTATGCTAAAAAACTTAAAATTTATGGGCCGGTTGGAACAAAAAAATTTTTAGAGAATTTGTGGAAATCTTTTTGTGCTAAAGATATTATTGATCATGAAGTTTTTGAGATTAAGAAAGGTGGAGTTTTTTATGAGAGCGATGATTTTTATTTGGAAGCTGAAAGATTAGATCATAGTGTTCCTTGCATAGGGTTTAGATTTGTTGAAAAAGATAAACTTAGAATTAATGTTTCTAAGGCTGAGAAGTTGGGTCTTAAGGGGCCTATATTAGGTAAATTGTCTGATGGTGAAGATGTAACTGTTGATGGTAAGTTAATTAAATCTAAGGATGTTACTAGATTGGAGAGGGGCAAGAGTGTTGCTTATGTTACTGATACAACTATTTGTGATGGGGTTAATTATTTGGCAAATGAAACTGATTTGTTAATTATAGAGTCTACGTTACTTGACGATCTTAGAAGGAATGCTAAGAAAACTAAGCATTTGACTGTTAAGCAAGCTGCTTTGATTGCTAATGAGAATAATGTTGGTAAGTTGGTTTTAACTCATATTTCTCAAAGGTATAAGAACGATAGTGAGATTTTAGCTGAGGCGAGTAATTATTTTAATGATGTGGTTGTTGCTAAAGATTTTATGAAGCTTAAGTTGTAGTTGTTTGTTGAAAAACTTTTTTTAAAATAGTGGATATGAGTAAACTAGGGCGCGGCGCTAGTATACAAAAAACACGATTTCAAATAAAGTAAAGAGTGAAGATGTTATGATTAATAGAAAAGCTAAGGGAACTAAGGGTGAGAGGGAGCTTGTTAAGTTTTTTAATGAGAATGATTGGAGCTGCGTTAGAATTGCAGGGTCTGGGTCTTCTAAATATCCTTCTCCGGATCTTTTGGCAGGAAATGCTTCGAGAAGACTTGCAATTGAGTGTAAGATGACCAAGGATAAGAAGAAGTATATCCCTAAAGCGGATATTGAGCAACTTCGAACTTTTTCTACTAAATTTGGTGCTGAGAGTTGGGTTGCAGTTAAATTTGGTCCAAGCGAATGGTATTTTTTGATTTTAGAGGATTTAGAAGATACTGGCAATAGTTTTGCTGTTTCACTTGAATTGGCTAAAAGAAGAGGAATTTTGGCATCTGAGATGATTAATTTTAAGTTGGATTGAGATTTTTAGAGATTTTTGGTTTGAGAAGCGAAAGGTTTAAAAGCGTTATCACTCATAATAGATATACCCTTAACATGAGACTTACAAAAATAAAGATAATAGAGATTCTAAGAATTTTGATTAGTCCAGAGGTAACTCCAATTGTTGAGGAATTACTTGAACAAGACAATTATTCTGAGTTTGATTTGGCTACAAAGACTAAGTTAGATATCAAACAAGTTAGAAAATTACTTTATCTTTTGTACAATCATAATTTGGTGTCTTTTAATCGTAAAAAGGATAAGCAGAAGGGTTGGTATATTTATTATTGGACTATTATTCCAGATTCAGTTAGATTTAGTTATTTTAAAATGAAGAGAAATTTAATTGTTAAACTTGAAGAGAGATTAAAACAGGAAAAGGAAGAATTGTTTTTTGTTTGTCCTCAAAATTGTGTAAGAATTAATTTTGATGAATCTATGGAATATGAATTTCACTGCCCAGAATGTGGAGAATTATTAGCTCAAGATGATAGTAGAAATAGAATTGGTATTATTGAGAAAAAATTGGGCGAGACTAAAGTAGAAGTTTCTAAGTTACTTGAACAAAGACATGCTAGACGTGAGAAGAAAAAAGAAAGACAGAAAGATGATAAAGTAAAGGCTAAAAAGAAAGTTGTTAAAAAGGCTGCTAAGAAAAAGACTACTAAGAAAAAAGCTGTTAAAAAGGCTGTTAAGAAAAAGGTTGCTAAAAAATCTACTAAGAAGAAGGCTGCTAAGAAAGTTACTAAGAAAAAAGCTGTGAAAAAAGCTGCTAAAACAAGAGCAATTAAGAAAGCTGTGAAGAAAAAAGTTTCTAAGAAAAAAACTGTGAAAAAAGATGCTAAGAAAACAGTTAATAAAAAAAGTAAAAAATAAAATATAAAAAAAAATTATCTTTTTCTTCTTGAAGTTTTACGTTTTGTTGAACTTCTATTGTTTTTAATTAATTTTTCAATAATTGTTTCTTCTTTTAGAACCTTTCTTGTCATTTTTTCAATGTTTGATTCCATTGATGCTACTCTTCTTTCAAGAAGGATTAAGACTCTTAGAGAATAAACTATTGCAGTAAGCGTTCCTATTATAACAGCAAGTATAAGTTCAGCCAATTCTAGTGCCATATCGATTCACCTCATGCAAAGTTTATATTTTAAAATATATAAAGGTTTCTAAATGGCTGATTTATTTGGTTTTTGGATAGTTATCCAAGAAGATTTATAAATAAGGTTTGAAATTATCATTAAAATGGATAATTATGAAGATTTATTGAATAAGGCTATGCAAGAGTTGCCTGAACAAACTCAGGGAGATGAGAGATTTACTATTGAGAAAATTAAGGGTCATTTGGAAGGTAATAAAACTGTAATAATTAATATGGTTAAAATTGCTAAGGATGTTGGTCGAGATCCAAATCATTTATTAAAATATTTACTTCGAGAATTAGCGGCTCCTGGAAAACTTAGAGGATCTAGAGTGATTATTGGGGCTAAAGTATCAGCTAATAAAATTAATAAAAAGATTAAAAAGTATGTTAGTGAATTTGTGTTTTGTTCTGAGTGTAATAAACCTGAAACTGAATTGAGTGAAGATAAAGGAATTTCATATCTTAAATGTTTAGCTTGCGGATCTAAAAAACCTGTTAAAAACGTATAAAATGGTACTTGTTGTTTCACTTAAAAAAGGAGCTAATGGATCTATACTTGTTATTACTGATAAAGATATTATTGGCAAAAAATTTGAAGAAGGTAAATTGCAACTTGATTTAACTAATGATTTTTATTTTGGTGATGAGAAAAGTAAAGAAGAAATTATTTTGATGATTAAGAGCGCTAGAGATGTTTTTGTTACTGGAAAAGAAGCTGTTGCATTGGTTGTTGAATTGGATTTGGTTGATACTTCACGAATTATTTATGTTGATGGTGTTGCTCATGCTCAGATTGCTTTGTCTTGATTTATTTTATGAAAGATCCTAGACCTACTTGTTTTTCTTTTTCTCTTCCAAAGATATGATCTACATCCAATTGAAGCATATCTAGGGTTTGTTTTAAGTATGGGGAAAATTCGTATTTTTGAGCTAGAAGCAATGATGGTCCTAAATATTTTACTACTGATCCTTGTGATATTGTGAAGATGATTTTGCCATGGCAATTTGAGCATTTATTTGTTAACGGTGGCCTTCTATATTTTGTATTACATCCAACGCATCTAAATTGTTGCATGGAATATTTTCTTAAGTTTCCTTTGATATCTTTTAGAAAGTGTTTTTGAATTACTAGTTTTGCTACATCGCCCATATCTACTGCTCTTACTTTTTTGGCTATTTCCATTTGTCCTACTAATTTTTCTCTCATTGATGGAAGGGTTTTATATGCCGAACATAAAGGGGCTTGATTGATGTCATCTACGTGGTGGGTAAAACCGAAATCTTCGTATTGTTTGATTGTTCCTAATCTATCTGCTAGTTGTTCAATTTTTTTATTGTCTGGGCCAAATTTTACTTCCCAGGGGTTTTTCATCTCTAGCGCTGCTTCATAAAATTCTAAGGGATAATTCCACATGACATCTACACCGTGTACTTGATCGTCTACTTCTGCTGGATCTAAAAAGGATGTTAATACTAGAGGCGCATCCATAGTTGAGCCTCTTGATGAGGGTAAGAATTTTCTTGAGAAGTTTAGTAAGGAGTCCATTAAGAGCATTACTGCTGCTTCGTCACCGTCACAATTATGAACTATCATGTTATTTGCTAGAAAATTACTTGTTTCTTTAACATTTAAGCAGTAAGTTGGTAATTTTTCTTTTGTTTTTGTTATTGATTTTATTTTTAAATAGGTGAAATTTTTGTCATGGTCTATTTTTAATTTTGATGGTTTTTTTAATTTTAAATTATTTAGTAATACTTTTTGTTTTCTTGGAAGGGAAAAGCCAATTTCTTTTGCAAATATATTACAATAGATGCTTGGAACTGATAACTTTGTTATTGTAAATGAAGGAACTGGTCTGTTTTTTTTAATATAGAAATCCCTAACTATTTTACCTGGTTTGGAGGTATATTCATATTTTCTTAAGTATATATTATATCTTGAAAATACAAAGCTTAGATCTTGCATTAACCCTTTACTTATTGTATCACATGAAACTCTTAAACAATTTTTATCTGTACTTCCATCACCATCAAAATATCCTTGAAGAATGTATTTTAATCTGTTTTTGCTAAATGATAAAGCTTGTTTGGGTATTCTTTTTTCTTTAGCTATTGAACCACATTCAAATATTTTTGTGAAAAACAGATAAAAAAGTTTACTTGAATATATAATTGCATCTTTTGTAATTCTACTTGGTTCTAAACTGAAATTAATTCTGCATGTTTTAATTATTTTATTTCTTATAAAATCTTCAGTTGCAGCTAAACTTACTTGATAATAACCTTTCTTACTAGTATTTTTCCTTGAAAAACCCTCTGCAATATATAATCCAATTAACCATAACACTTCTTTGTTTAGATTTATTTTTGAAGGTATTGTTACATTATCTCTTTTTATTGATGAAAATGAATTTTTTGGAATTTTATTTAATATTCTTTTTACGACTTTTAATGGCCATCTTTTTCTTAAAAGAAAATTATCTAATTCATGTTTCTTTAAACCATGTTTTTTTCTAAATTCTAATCTGTGATTCTTGTTATTTTTGTTTATTTTACTTTCTATGTTTATTTTTGAGATCATCAAATCATCTTGATTATAATAATTAGGTATGAAAATTGATTTTATGTCTTTTGTGATTATCTTAATATTATGAGGTATAACTAGCTTGTCGCCAATTAGTAATTTATTTGCCACTTTTTCTATAATCTTATTGTCTTCTTTTACATAGAATATATGGTCTTTAGTTGAAGTTATTTCTTTTGAATTTTCTATTTCAAATTTTAATAATTGGATTGATTTGTGCTTTGTAATTTGATTTATTTTTACTTTTTTTATTTTATTTGTTTTATTGCAATATCCTAATGTAGAATAATTATTTAGGTTTTTTCCTAATGTGCCAAATGAATCTAATTTATTTGTGGGGTCTTGTTTATCTGCAAATTCTCCTATTTTTTCAATTGCCCAAGTTTCTTTTTCTTGGTTATAAATGTTGATAAAAGTGTTATAATCTAAGCAATCTCTTCTTAAGCCGGCATGGTACATGGGATTTGTTAGTAATCCTTGAGAATCTGAGTATCCAATTATTCTACCAATTAGGCCTGCCGAGATATGAGGGGCTAATCCTATTACTAGGTGGCCAACTAAATCTTCTAATTTTTTGATATTATAGAATGGTTTTAGGCCGTAGAAATTTACTAGAAGGTCATCTACAAAATTGGCTACATTCATTAATACTTTTGGTGGAGGCGTTACAACTATACCAAAGCCTGGCAAGATGATGTCTTGCGGTTTTATTTCTAGAAGTTGATTTTCGTTTGTTAAGGGTTTGTTTTCTATATCATGAGAGTATCCAATTGAGAGTAATTTTTCTACACTGGTGTGAATTTCTTTTGGTTTGAAATGGGTTAGTGGAAGCTGCGTACAATCTACTCTCGTTGTACCATCTTTATTTACATAGATTTTATGTTTTGCTCTTAAAATTCCTTTTGATAAGTGTTCTACTACTCGCGCTCTATTTGTTGTTCCTCTTACGCCTTTAATCAAATCAGGTACTATTTTAGCACCTATTCTTTCTTTGGCTTTTTCAAATAAATATTTGATATTAATATCTTTTACCTGATGGGTTTGAGCCTTGCCATGCCTACAAGTATCTAAATCAAGATCTCCGCAGAAACGACAAAAATATTTTGTTGAGCATTCGCTATGGCATTCTTCACAACTTGGATATACCATTTCTTTTTCGCATTTGTCACAATAATAGTTTGGAAAGCTGCTTCTTATTTTTCCTTCTTTTAGTGCTTGCTGAAAACTTCTAAGTCTTCCTCCTTCTTCACCAACTGGAAACATCACTTGAGGGCTTCCTGTTAAATGGCGCATTTTAGCCTTTTCTGGCCTTCCCATCCTTGCACCTATGAAGGTTCCGGCTTTGTCTTTAATATTGATAGAAGAGATGGTATTAATGAAATCAAGGCCATTGTCAAATGATTGCTCTGATTGGGGGTTGTTTGTAATTAATTTTATTTGATTTTCAAAGGAATTTTCTTTTTTTATTGGATCTATTCCTAATGCTAGAAGCAAAGATGTTGCATGTTCATTTTCTATGATGATACTTTCTTTGTTAATTACACTATGAGTTACACCAATATTTTCTAGGATTTTTTTCCCATCTTGGTGAGAGTTGTTAGTTGAAATTAAAGGTAAGATTATTTTTTTGACGTTTAGTGAGTTGGTGTTGTTTTCATCTTCTACTATTTTTGATTGGGCTAGCCAATGGAGTAAATTTATGACGTCTTGTTTTTTTGATAACATCCAATAGCAAGTGAATTTGGGATGTAATGAGAGATTTAGTGATTTGCTTATTGTGTATGCTTCTTTTAATGATGGAAAGTTGAATAGAGGTTTTGATATTAGTTCGTTTAATCTTTCTTTATTTATTGATTTTTCTAATTCTAGTTGTTTTGGTTTATTGTTTTCTAATTCTTTTTCTAATTCTAGGGCCCACCATTCTTCACAGTATCCTGCTGGAACTAGAGGATGACCATTTTCACTAAAATCCCCATAGTTAAATAAGATGTCTCCTAAAAATAATATTTCTTCTACTTGCCGATTGTATTTTTTTGCTTGTTCGTAGGATGTGAATTGCATGACGTTACCATCTTCTAATCTTACTATGGGGCCTTCTAAGGTATCGCAAAGTGTTATTGTTGCTCCTTTTCCTGGCCTTTCCATTTTTAGCTGTGTTCCTATGGCAATAAATTCATCTAAAACTACTAGAGTTGCACTATGAGCTGCGGCTGCTGAAAAGCCAGAGGTTCTGTTTTTTCCATACCTTAATCTAAATCCACCTGCTTGCATGGGGTAGGTTAGAATTGGTCTTCCTGCTACAAGATCCATGATGAAGGTGTTGTTTGGTTTTGGGGTTTTTCTTTTTGATTTGTTTGAATCGTTTTCTTCTTTTTTTTCTTCTTTTTTTGGAGATGAGTGTTTGGCATGAATTTCTTCTTTTAGTTTTAAAAATTCACCTAAGAAGTCCCACTCTAAATCCATCTCTTTTCCCCATTTGCTTAAACGTTTCCAAAGCTTTGGTGCTTTTTGACAAAGTCCTTCTGCTACTACTAAACACATCCCACCACGAATTAGATTTGTTTCTATCCTTGGTATATCTTTATAGTTTGATACTTCAAATTTTTCTGTTGGATCTCCATCAACTTCAATTGGCAGATGAGAGATCATGAATTTTAATTCTTCATCACTTGGATGATATTGTAAATTAGTTATTCTATCATGATAATCGTGAACTTCTGAGGTGTATCTATTTACTTCTTTTTCATCTGGGTCGTAAGTTGCGTAGCCCATTTTCACCCTTACGTAATCTGAGAGAATTACTGATGTTGATGCTGCTGTACCTCCTGCCCCCCTAATAGGTCCTGCGTATTTGATTGCAAGGTATTCGCGGCCATCTCTTCTTTTTTTAATTGTGATCCCTATAAATCCTTCAAGAGGTGCTGATACTATACCTAAGGTAAGATAGGCAAAACCAGTTCTGATCCCTATTTCTATGGCTTCTTGTTTTGTTTCAAATTTTAAGAATTTTTCTTTGGCAACTTCTTCAGCTATAGTTAGTCCTACTCTCCAATCTAGTTGACCATAAACTTTTTCAAGTTCTGCTATTCTTTGAGTTACTGTTGTTTCTACTATTTTTGGACACACTACGGAAATTAATCCAACTACTCTTTCTGCCATATTTTTTGCAAGAGGTATAGATACATCTTTTTCAGGATCGAGTCCTTTTTTTCTTGCAGTTTTGGCAATAGTGTATGTTCTTTTTACTTCTTTGTCAATGTCTAAAAAGTACTGTTTTATTTTATCTGAGCAGACTAAATCTATTTCCATTTTTGTTTTTGTTTTATTTGGCTTTTTTAAATAAGAGGAATTGGTTTACTATTTGAATCGTAATACTTTTACTTCTCTTGTTTTTAAATTTACTACTGGTACTCTTCCTGGTTCTGGTTCGTGACCTAATTTTTCTTGAAAATCTGTTTTGTCTTGCCAGCAACTTCCACTAATCATGGTAACTCCTCGATAGTTTGCTACACATGAATAATGGATGTGACCTGTTACGAAAAAATCAGGTATTTGTTTGATTAGGAAAGGGTCTATTTTATGTGAAGGATAGTAAGGAGTTGATTTGTAGGTTGGAGCAAGATGTCTTCTTTTTAGTAAAAATTTCATTATTAAATCTGCTCTATGATATCCTCCTCCTAACCTGATTGATGGTACGTTTGCCACATAATAATCAAAGCTATAGCCGTGGTACATTAAGACATTGAGTCCTTCGAATGAATCAGTCTTTCCTATGTTTACAACCGCAGGATTTGTTACAATTGTTGCGTTTTCTAGTTCAAATATGGATGATGCGTATTCTTTGTAAAATTGAGTTTGTGGTTCTGCTAAATGGACTGCATCATGGTTGCCTGGGCACATAATTATTTGTTTGTCTTTTGGAATTTCTTTTATTAAATTTGAAAAATGATCGTATTGTCCTTTGATGTTGTCAATTGCTAATTCTTCTTGCTGTGATGCGTATATTCCTATACCATCGACTAAATCTCCTGCTATGAAAACGTATTTAACTTTACTTGCTATTTCTTTGTGTTTTGGTGATCCAAAGTCTCCTTTTAACCAGCTAATAAATTTTATAAATTCCTCTTCTAAAAAAAGATTTGATCCTACGTGGATGTCTGATAAAAATACGGCATATTCTTCTGTTGGTGATTTTTTTAAGATATTACTTCGAGGAATATCTGGCCATACAATATTTTTTGCAAAAATAATTTTGTCACCGCAATTTCCACTAATTCCTATTACTTCGTCAAGTACCAAATCACTTGCTAATTCAAAAAGTTCTTTGTTTTTTTTTGTTACAAGAATTTTCATCTTTCCAGTGATATCTTCCATCGTGATAATATAATTGCCATTTCTAGTTGTTGCTATTTCGTCAATTAAACCTATTATAGAGCATTCTTCGTTATCTTTTTTTATTAACGCTCTACTTATTGATAATGTACCTCTTAATTCAGTTCTACCTCTTAGTAAACTTTCCAAATAATAATATCTGGATAAAAATATGTTGGTGAAATCTTTTAATTGATGTTTTTGAGGAGTGTTTTGGTAAGAGATTATGATTTTTACTTTGTTTGGATTTTGTATATTTATTTTTTCTTTATCTGGAAGATTGTTTTCTAATTGTGAGTTGGTGGTAGAAACTGGATTATTTTCAAGATTTATGTTGATTTGGTTATCTTTTAATGTTACTATCGGTGTTGTTATTTTTTGAGTTTGATTATTATTTATTGATAAATCTGATGAAGAGATTTTTTGAAGTTGAGATTGATATAATTCGTCGTCTCTATCAATTTGAGATTGAACTTTTATTTTATCTACTTCATACCAATCGACTAATGAGGATTGATTGGCAATAATATTTGAGTAATCTGAATTTAAAACAACTAAATCTCCTTCGGCTTCTATTTTATCTATTAGTTTTTCATCTAATTGATCGCCTTCGAGTAAATCTTTACTTGCTAAAATCCCTTTTTCAAAGAGTTCTTCAATAAATTTTTGTTTTTTGTCCATTTTAGAGCTATTTATGATATATACTAATTTGAGGGATTTGGATTTAGGAGATTATTATAGTTGGAGGGATTTTTCTAAAATCTCTTTTAATTTTAAAATTAGATTTTTATCTAAAGGAAGAGATATTTCTCTTGTTCTTCCGTATCTTCCTTTTGAGATTATTTTTGCGTTAATTACACCTAGCATATCAAACTCTGCTAAGATATCTGAAATTCTCCTTTGTGTTAGGATATTAAAATTTATACGTGAACAAACTGATTTGTAAACTTCGTATATTTCACCTGTGAAAAATTTGTTTTTTTGAGGAGAAATAAGAAAAATAGAATATAGAACTGCTTGAAATTGTTTTGGTTGGCTTATGGTTGAGCTAATTATCTTATCTACTTCTACTTTTTTCTCTGCGTCGTCTAAATGTTTGATTTGAATTATTTGAGAGCCTGAACGTTCCGCTATTTCTCCAGCAACTCTTAGTAAATCGATTGCTCTTCTTACATCGCCGTGTTCTCTTGCTGCAAATGCTGAGCATTTTTCTATTACACCTGCTTGAAGAACATCTTTTTGGAATGAATTAGTTGCTCTTTTTTTTAGAATATCTTGAATTTGTAGTGCGTTGTATGGCGGGAAAATTATCTCTTCTTCATTAAGAGAACTTTTAACCCTAGGGTCTAAATTTTCTGCAAATACTAAATTATTTGAAATGCCAATTAAACAAATTTGTGATCTTGTTAATTCGCTATTTATTCTGGTTAAATTGTATAAAATTTCGTCACCAACTTTTTTTGTTAATTGGTCTATCTCGTCGAGAACTAGAAGAACTACATGTTTTTGCCTATCTAATAATTGATAGAATAATGAATAGACTTCATCAGTAGGTAAACCAGTTGCTGGAACTTCTTCACCAAATTCTTTTATTAATTGGGCAATTAATCTATATTCTGTGTCGGCTACTTTTTTTAATTTACAATTGATATATATTGGTTTTATGGAAATTTTGTTTTTTTGAGCTATTTGAATCATGGACTTTAAAACATATTTCATAGAAAGTGTTTTTCCAGTTCCTGTTTTACCATAAATGAATAAATTAGAAGGTTTTTCAACTCTTAGAGCGGGCGCTAAAATATTTGCAACTTCCCTTATTTGTTCTTCTCTAAAAACAACTTCAGTAGGTTCATAATTAGAAGATAGTATGGATCTATCTAGAAACAAAGATTCTTTTTTTAGGAAGTTTTCAAAAAAGTTGTCTATTTTCATTTTTTGGCCTGCTTTTTTTGATTAAATAGGGGATTTTTGTTATATGTTAATAATTGTTTAGTATATATTATATTCATCACCCCTATATTTCGTGTGGAAAATAATTTTTATAAAATTTTAAGACAATCTTTTGTTTATAAACACTATCAATTTGTAAAATATGCATCAAATATTAACATATTTGTGGCATATTAGTATATTCACGCCCCATGGTTTCGTATGGAGAGAAGATATAAAAATTGTTTCGATAATTAATTAGTAGTAAACATATGTAAGTTGTTGATATGTTGGTTTTTATGATTTTATGGCGATTTTTGATGATATTGTTGTTTGTTTTGTT
>Ga0233439_10002459_pt1 | contig 20878 bp, 18 predicted proteins | sample SI_123_September_6_FD_182713 | JGI IMG/M metagenome (GOLD analysis project Ga0233439, IMG submission 182713) | Seawater microbial communities from Saanich Inlet, British Columbia, Canada - SI_123_September2016_100_MG | ecosystem: Environmental > Aquatic > Marine > Inlet | place: Canada: British... | reverse complement strand
AACTCTCCAACCCGAATTTTGTAGAAAAGGCGCCTGCCGAAGTCATCGAAAAAGATGAGAAAAGGAAAACTATCCTTTCTGAAAAACAGGCCAAACTTGAAATTCATTTAAAAACGATAGAGCAGGCGATCCGGTAAAGAATGTTAATCATCTATGGGGAAACCATGTTTCCCAACTCATCCTGACATATGGATGCCAGAACGGAAAACCCGACACGAGATGAAGTTTCTGTTGAATCCCAATGGGATTTGTCAGGGATGTATACCTCCCATGCTGACTGGAAGGCAGAGTTAGTCGAATTAGAAGCAAAGATTAAAATATACGCTTCTTTTATCGGCACGCTGGGGGAGTCTGCGCTCAAACTCAAAGCATGTTTGGAGTTTGATATGAACTTTTCCCGCCAGTTGGAAAAACTATACACCTTTGCACATCTCAAAAATGATGAGGATAAAACCAACAACCTCTATCAGGAAAATTTTGAGAAAGTAATGATGCTGGTCAATGAAGCGAGCAAGGCTTCCAGTTTTATCCGGTCAGAAATTATGTCCATTCCTGAAGACTTGATGAATGGGTTTTTGGCTGAAAAGGATTTGGAGTTTTACCAGTATCATCTGGAGCAGATTTTGCGGTACCGGGAGCATACCCTCTCTGAAAAGGAGGAGGCACTTCTAGCGGCTTCGGGGGAGATGGGACGAACCATGCGTGATGTGTTCGATATGCTGGATAATGCTGATCTGCAATTGGGAACGATTGAAGGCGAAGACGGCGAAACGATTTCTCTCACTCACGGGAATTTTCAAAGCCTTTTACAGCATTATGACCGTCGAATCCGGCAGGATGCTTTCCATATCTACTACAAAGCCTACGAGTCGCATCAATATACTTACTCTACTTTGCTTGCCGGGAGCATTAAAAAGGACTTGTTTTACTCAAGGGCTAAAAACTTCCCCAGTTACCGGGCCAAGTCTTTATTTTCGGAAAATATTCCGGTAGCCGTTTATGACAACCTGATCGAATCGGTACATCAAAACCTGGACCCGCTCTATAAATATTTTGATTTGAGAAAGCGCCTGTTAAAACTTGATGAATTGCATATATATGATTGCAGTGTCCCGTTGGTGGAGGGCATTAAGTGGCATATGTCCTTCGATCAGGCGGTGAAAGAAATCCAAACAGCTTTGAATCCTTTAGGAGACGAGTATGTTGAGCAGGTGACCCGAGGGTTATCGGTGGACCGGTGGACGGATCGGTATGAAAATAAGGGCAAGCGCAGTGGAGCTTATTCGTCCGGGTGCTACGATTCGAATCCGTTCATTCTCATGAATTATCGGGAAGATAATATAAATAGCGTATATACATTGGCCCACGAAGCGGGCCATTCTATGCATTCGTTTTATTCCAGAAAAAACCAGCCCTATCTGTATTCTGACTACACAATTTTTGTGGCCGAAGTGGCATCCACTTTCAATGAAGCTCTTTTAACCCGGCATTTTCTGGGCCAGGACCTTGAACCCGACATGCGAATTTATCTCATTTGCAGGGAGATCGATAATTTTCGAGGTACGTTATATCGGCAAACGATGTTTGCAGAATTCGAATATCAGGTGTATAAGGCGGCTGAAGGTAATGAGCCATTGACGCTGGAATCTTTCAAACAGATTTATAGTGGTCTTCTTGAACGTTATTTTGGACCCGAAGTGGTCCTGGATGATTGCCTGCCTTTGGAATGTTTTCGAATCCCGCATTTTTATTTCAGTTTCTATGTTTATAAATATGCCACCGGAATTTCTGCCGCTTATGCGCTGGCTGACCGGGTTACTTCTGGTAAAGAGGCGGAGTTGAACGACTACCTGGGTTTTTTGAAATCAGGAGGTTCAAAGTATCCTATAGACCTTTTGAAATCTGCCGGGGTCGATATGCTTTCCCCCGAACCGGTTCGGACTGCATTGACAAAATTTTCCGCATTGGTGGATGAACTTGAACATTTGACATCGAACCACTAAAACACGATTGAACATTACCTAAAAATAAAAAGGACGATAACTACTATGATTTTTCACACCATTTTTAAAGGAATACCGTCTTGAAGAGACCAGGCTCATTCCGGAAGAATGGGAACAACCCGCGGAAGCCCCAAAACCGTCAGGGAAACCCATCCGGTAAAAAACAAAACCCAAGCACAGGACAGAGGAAAGGTGGAATCCACCCGTGGGTATCATCCAGTGCTTCTTCTTCCCAGGCTTTGACTTCTCACATTTCGATAGCCAGCAAAAGCAAGCCGGGCGGAACGACTAATAGTCGCAAACCTCAAAATTCCAAAAATCCTTACCGCCAAAAACGGAACAATAGCAATGGCTCAAGTGGGCAGGGTGGGGAAAAAGCTCCCCATCAGGAAAGATCAAGTCGGAGCAATGGAAGACAGCCATCGCGGCATACAACCGATACATCGGCCAAGGACTCGTCTGTAACTGCAAAGCCTTTAACCGGGAACCTGGATGCATTCAATTTGTTCTGTGCTTATCATTTAGGTATTGGTCCCAAAAAAGAATACAGGCCATCCAATCTCAATGAGGTTGCAAGGCGATTTGGTCAGGAGCCCGCGATTGTTCGCCAGGCACTGAAAGAATGTGATATGGATTCTGCTTCCTTGCTGGATCGGGATTTTGATATGGCCCTGGCTCAGTTGGATATTCAGGTTGCGCCTGAGGGTATTGATCGGATGGAATTGGCAAAATCTATTTACGAGGATTTTCTGGCGGCTCCTCATGTGAAAAGAGATTGGAAAAAAATTCTGGATGAGGATCGCAAAGAAAATCGTAAGGTTTTTGGCGGTTAGCAAAGAGTACTTCTGTGGGCCGGATTCGAAGAAGCCAGTCGGTATTCCCGTTATTCGGTAATGACACTTCCTGTAGGAATGCGTTGAAAGTTTAGTCCTTCCTCAATGATCTGGTCCTGTAGTCTTTTGACTCTGGCGTTCGAGCATTTCAAGCCATTCATCAAAATCGAAAAAGCAAAAGATTCCTCATCCCTGGATTGAAAATAACCGGAAAGTGCGCTGACAAAATTCAAGGTTCCAGTTTTGACCCGGGCTCGACCTGAACTTTTCATGCCACGCATTCTATTTTTCACATTGCCATCCACTCCCATTACCCCAAGGGCGGAGACGAATTCAGGGTATACCCCCAAGTCGTTTTTGACATGGCGAAGGACATCAATAAACATTTGCGGGGACAACCGGTTTTGCCGGGATAATCCAGAACCATCCAGTACTTTATATTGATCGGGTCGGTAGCCCAACTCCATCAGGTATTCTTCGATGGCCTTAAGTCCCTTTAGGGTTGTGCCGGGTGGGCCGAATTTCTCGGCACCAATGGTTTTAATAATCTGTTCTGCCACAAAATTATTACTGAACTTGTTGAGGCCTTTGAGGGCGAGCGAAAGAGGCTCTGATTCATGAGTCAATATTTCCTTTGCGGCTTCAGGGACTGTGCCCTTTTCAGTTTTTCCTTTGAACTGGATACCCACATGTCTCAGATATTTTTTCAAGGCACTCAAAGTGTACTGAGTGGGCTCAGTAATATTTAAAAAATATTTTGCGCGAGGCTGGTTCAGCCGGATTCCTCCTGAAACCGCAATCTCATCGAATCCCTTCTGGTCAACCCGATTGACAATCAGCCTGTTTCGCGAGCCAGGCTTAAGGGTTCTGGCCCGGTTATCAAGGGTGATGTATTCGGTATCCGGTTCGATAACAATTTTCGGCCGGCTTCCTGCTTTACGTCCGGGGCTCACATAGGCTTGAACGGTATTAAAGTTGAAAGATAATGCCCCCAGGGGAGCCTCATAGGCTTGTGCACCAGGATTCTTAATCCAGGTCTTCACCCTTTTCTGGTTATCAAAAAAAGAGTCATCGCCAATAATATTTCCAGTAATTTTTTTCAGTGGAAGATTTTTCAGCTCGTTGACCAGGAGCCACATTTGTTCTGTGACAAACTTGGGGTCTCCATAACCCTTGATATAAAGATTGCCCTCTAATACATCACCTTTCAGTATGCCATCTGTAAAGAGCCGTGTAGGAAAACGATAATTGGGGCCCAGGGTTTCAAGGGCAACGGCGGTGGTCAGAACTTTCAAGTTTGAGGCAGGGATGAATAATTGTTTTTCGCGCAACTCAAAAAGGGATTCACCGCGATCCAATGAGTAAATTTTGATGCCAAAATTATTTTTTCTCAAGCATGAATTGGAAAGGATTTTCTTGATCTTCTTTTGGAATAGCGAAACACCTTTTTCATCAGTCTCGGCATTTGCAAGCAGGGGCATTGCTAAAGAGGAAGCAAACACGTGCAGGGCAATCATTAATATGATTTTATGTCGGAAAATTTTCATCTGGAGAAAATTCTACTCTGTTAAAAATAATTTTACAATTGACAAATCCTGTTACATTGGCGACTCTGACTAAAGTGAACATAATTAGCAAATATTTTGAGGTGAACCTATGATCGAATTCACACATATCAAGTATGGAGTTTTGGTTGCCATGATCGCCATTTTGTTTGGAGGATCCATGGGTTTGTCCTTCGGTTGTTGTGAAGACAGCATCAAAGGCACCTTGAAATCGGGAGCCGATGAGGCGTTGTCTACCGTTTATGGAGGCGACCAGGCCAAGGCTGATAAGGTAGTTAAAAAATCGTGGGCTTATATGAAACGTGCACATTTGCATTCGCAGAGCATGGGAGTCATTAGTATTGCGTTTTCTCTGTTGGTGGCTTGGTTGAGTTTTCCGGCTCGTGCACAATTGGGAATATCGCTTCTTAGTGGGCTGGGTAGTCTGGGCTATGGGGTATTCTGGATGCTGTCTGGGTTTTTGGCTCCGGGAATGGGCTCAACCAGTGCGGCGAAAGAATCTGTTGGTCTGATCGCCCAGGCTTCGGGGGGGGCATTTTTTGTGGCCGGACTCTCGCTTTTTGGCCTCCTCGCTTATAGAATGTTTGGCAAAACCGCAACGGAATGAACTGTTAATAATTAAAACTACCTAAAATTACTTATGAATTATGATCTTGTTGGGATAGGAAACGCGCTGGTTGATATTGAAGTCCAGGTTGATGACTCCTTTTTAAAGGAAGTAATGGTGACTAAAGGTGGCATGACTCTTTCTAATACGGAGGGGCAGGAAAAAATTTTGGGAGCTCTTCAGTCTAAGCCCAGGAAAATTTCATCTGGAGGCTCTGCCGCCAATACCATTCATGGGGCAGGTGTTCTGGGTGCCAAGTCCTATTACCTGGGTCGGGTGGCAAACGATGATAACGGCAAGCATTACACGGAAGACATGCAGTCTTGCGGCGTGGGATTCTGTGGGCCGGGTTCCGATGATGAGGGTACGGGTACCTGTGTGATTTTGATTACACCCGATGCTGAGCGCACTATGATAACGAATCTCGGTGTTTCTTCCATGCTTCATCCCAAGAATGTAGACGAGACTATTATTGAGAATGCTAAAGCAGTATACGTGGAAGGTTATTTATGGACCGGGGACGAGACCCGCGAAGCTGGACTTCATATGGCGGCGATTGCCAAGAAAAGGGGCATCCCGGTGGCTTTTACCTTGAGCGATGCGTTTGTGGTTAATACTTTCAAAGACAGTCTGGTGGACTTTATCCAATGGAATGTTGATATTCTATTTTGTAATGAGGTGGAGGCCCAGGCCATGACCGGAGAAACCGATTCGCGCAAGGCCTTTGATAAATTATTGGCGTGGGTGGATACCCTGTTTCTAACTTTGGGATCACAAGGATCGCTTGCCGGAAAAAGTGGACATGATCCCGTGCAGGTGGGCACCTTTCCTGTTGAAGCGGTAGATACCACGGGTGCCGGAGATCTGTATGCGGCCGGAGCTCTCTATGGTCTGATTAATGACCGCTCTTTGCAAGACTCGGCCGTCATTGGTTCTTATTGTGCCTCTCAGGTGGTTTCGCATATCGGAGGACGACTTCCATCCCATTCTCATACGCGGATTGAAAGTATTCTTACCGATTACCGGAAGCACTATCCCCATTAAACTTCCTCAAAGGAGTGACCTATGAAATTAGCGCGCATTTTTATGTTGGCCCTTTGTACGCTTGTGATCGGTTGTGGAACGGTCGGGAAAAATTTTGATAGCTCCAAGGTAAAAAATATCCAAAATAATGTAACGACCCAGATCGAAATTCTGGACTGGTTCGGCGTGCCCTACAAAGAAGGGGAAGAAAATAATCACACCATGTGGACCTATCAACTTGATAGCTGGCAGGCAATCGGAGAAGGGCAATCAAAAGGCCTGGTCATTTTATTTGACGACAATAATATCGTCAAAGCTTATCGCTACGAATCCAGCTACTGACCACAATACAAAATATGGCAGTGTGCTTTTTTTCTTGCGCCGAGACAAAAAAAGCAACCCCCTCAATCCTCCTTATCAGGGGGAGGTTCAATGGACCCCTCTTTTTAAAGAGGGGCCGGGATGATTTACAACCTCTTGCGCAATATATGAGCTAGTGGAACGAAAAATTTCTCTTATTGTCTACGATTTTGATGGCACCCTCGTCGATACCCTTTTTGACATTGCCGATGCGGTAAACCTCTCATTGAATGAGTTGGGGGTACGGACCCTGAGCCGTGAAACGATTTGCAAATATGTTGGCAAGGGAGTTGAAAGGTTGATGGCACAGTCGATTGCGGGCACGGGGTTTGCCGATCTCCATGCCGCTGTGGAACAGTTTCGCAAACATTATTCTGAGAATTTGATGAACCATACCCGGTTCTATCCTTCAGGCCGAGAAATACTCGACCATTTCCAAGACAAGAAACAGGCGATCCTCTCCAACAAGCCGGAAGTGTTTGTGCGCCGTATTCTGGAATCTTTGGGAAGCCTGGAATACTTCGATGCGATTCTGGGTGGAGACAGTCTGAAGTCCAAAAAACCCGATCCGGAAGGACTGCTCTATTTGCTGGACCGTTTCCAATGTTCCCCGGAACAGGCGGTGCTGGTAGGTGATAGCCCGGTAGATATAGAGACGGGCAAACGCGCCGGGGTCTATACCTGCGTGGTCAGTTTTGGGTTTGGTGACCCCAAAGAGATTACTGACGCTGGCCCCGATTGCTCCATCGACCAGCTTTTAGAGCTTAAGGGTTTATTCATCTGAGCTACTGGGTGTGAAACATTGCGCCACCTCCTGACTAATTTATTCCCTCTACATATTATGCAGGTGCCTGGGGTATTGACAGTATTGTGACATGGGTTTGATGATACTTTAAACCTACTTCTGTAGCATATATTATTGGCAGAGGCGCTTAATTACTGCTTTTTTGATCGAGAGTCTGAATCATTTAAGTTTGGTTAAAATATGAAATTAAGAGAAAAATTATTTTTAGCTGCCTTCTCGATCGGTATTCTTATTCTTTTTGCCGGAATAATAGCATCCAATTTCGGAGAGAAACTGGAGGGAGAATTTAAGGAATCAGAAAGAATTCGATTGCAGGTGATTGGTTCGGCTACAGAAATCAGCTCCTATGTCAAAAGGGCGGAAGGACATCTGCTTCTGTATTTGCTAATGGGAGATATATCAGATGGGGATAAATTTCCAAATAGAATGGTTTTGCTTGGTGACCACTTGGAGGCATTAAAGCCTGTTATTAATGAACCCGCTGAACGCAAATTGATTGGCGATATGGAAGGAAAAGTTGTAAAAATTTTTTCAATTGGAAATGCTTTGATTGAATTGAAAAAAAATGGTGAGTTTGCTCAAAGAGAAAATGAGGCTCAAATTAAAACTTTCCATTCTCTTACTTCTGAGGTTCGAAGAAATTCCATAAAGCTTGCGCAAGAATATATTCAACTTCAACTCCAAAAGGAATCTGTTTTAATCTCTGAAATGGCGTATGCCAAAAGGAAATCAGTAATATTGTTGATTTTATCAGCAAGTACTGCACTGGTATTTGGATTTTGGTGGTACAAAAATATTACTGATAATATTTTGATACTGAAAAATGCAACGGGGCTGTATGCCAAAGGCGAGAAACCGAATATTGAGATAAACTCCAAAGATGAATTTGGGGAATTGGCCGATGCCTTTAAAAAAATGATATTTGAATTGAATCTCAAGGAAACACTCTTGAAAGAAGAAAAGGTTAAGGCTGAGGAGGCCAATGCGGCTAAATCTGAGTTTTTATCGAGAATGAGTCACGAGTTGCGGACGCCTATGAACGCTATTTTGGGATTCACTCAATTATTGCGAATAGATCCGGAGAATAAATTTTCAGATATTCAAAAGTCAAACTTAGGGCAAATTTCATCAGCCGGATATCATCTTTTAGCGCTCATTAATGAGGTATTGGACCTGTCGAGGGTAGAATCTGGATATGCAGAAATATCCTTCGAACCAGTCGATATGGTTCCTTTTGTGGAGGATGTGATATCTATTTTGAAACCGTTGGCGGATGAAAAAGGTGTATCAATTGGGTATCAGGGCATTCCAGAGATGAGTTATATTGTTGAAGTTGATCCCCTTCGCTTCAAACAGGTTGTTTTGAACATAGTCTCCAATGCCATCAAATATAATAAGCCTAACGGTACTATTAGTGTTTCTTATGAAATGAAAGAAGATGCCAAGGTGCGTTTAGGGGTGAAAGATACAGGGTATGGGATTCCTGTAAACCAGAAAGAAAAAATTTTTAATCCCTTTGAACGTTTGGGGGTAAAACCCGAGGATATTGAAGGCACCGGCGTTGGACTTTCTATCTCCAAACACCTTGTCGAAATGATGAATGGAACCATGGGTTTTGAAAGTGAATTTGGAATAGGAAGCTTTTTCTATATTGACCTCCCCATTTCTAATAAGGCCGCTTTACCGAATCAGATTTAAGAAAAACCAATCTACACTCAACCTTCTTTTCCAGTTTAGAAAACAAAAAAGAAGATTCTTTATATTGAAGATATTCCAGCCAATGTGAAGTTGATGAGGCAGGGACTTCCCCCGGTTGACTTTAGGGGGGGTTGTTTCTACAATGCCTCCTTTCTATGGAAGACATTAAAAACATTTATCTTATTGCGATCTGCGGCACGGGTATGGCGGCTTTGGCCGGGTTGTTGAAGGGGCAGGGTCATAGGGTATCCGGGTCAGATGCCAATATCTACCCGCCCATGAGCACGCTTCTGGAAAATGCCGGAATTTCTGTTTTGCCCGGTTACCGGAAGGAAAATATCACCAGTGATATTGATCTGGTCATTGTTGGTAACGCAGTATCCAAAACGAACGAAGAAGTGCAGGCTGTACTGGATGCCGGGTTGGAATATACCTCTTTTCCTGAGGCCCTTGCCCATTTTTTCCTGGTCGGGCGAAAATCTCTGGTGGTTACCGGGACGCATGGCAAAACCACTACTTCCTCCCTTTTAAGCTGGGTGCTCCAGGCATCTGGAAGAAAACCCGGATTCATGGTAGGCGGTTGGTTGAAAAATTTCGACAACAACCATCAGGTGCCTGAGGGAGATTATTTTGTTACCGAAGGCGATGAATACGACAGCGCTTTCTTCGATAAAGGTCCCAAGTTCCTGCATTATCGTCCGGACGCTTCGATACTGACTGGCATTGAGTTTGACCATGCTGACATTTTTGAAGATCTGGACCAGATAAAAGACGCTTTTCGCAAGTATGTGAGTCTTATCCGGCCTGATGGGGTTATACTTGTTAAACATGCAGATGCAAATATTCAGGATGTCCTGGGAGAAGCGGTTTGTAGAATTGAAACTTATGGTTACTTTGAGGGTGCCGATTGGCGGATTGAGGACTACCGGTTTGAGGGGGGGTACGGTTATTTTTCCCTGTCTTTTCAAGGTGAAAAAAGAGCAGACTTTCAGCTAGCCATGATGGGTCGGCACAATGTAGAGAATGCGGCGGCGGTGGCGGCTCTTTGCCTGGGGTTAGGCCTGAAGACCGATGAAATAAACTCTGCATTTAAATCTTTTCAAGGTATCAAAAGGCGACAAGAGGTGGTCGGAGTTAAGAATGGTGTAACGGTGTTGGATGATTTTGCCCATCATCCCACTGCCATTCGATTAACTTTGGAAGCCGTGAAAGAAGCTTATCCGGGACAAAGGGTATGGGCGGTATTTGAGCCCCGGTCGGCTACTTCCAGGCGAAAGGTGTTTGAACAGGATTTCCCAGACAGTTTTCTCGCCGCCGACCAGGTCGTGTTTGGGGGTCTTTTTGCTCCAGACAAAATCAAAAAGGAAGACAGGCTGGACCCTGAGCGGGTGGTAGACCTCATTCGGCAAAAGGGAGTCAATGCCAAATTTATTGCGGAAGTGGATGACATTGTCACCTTTATAGCCGAAAATGTTGAAAGTGGAGATGTGGTGCTGGTTATGTCCTCTGGCGGCTTTGGCGGCATCCACCAGAAGATTCTGGATCGATGATGGCTATGGATAAAATTTATCACGGACAAATAAAACTGGGCTTGATCCAGAGAGGCATTACCATCCCCGATTTACTGCAGGGTGTTGCAGAAATTTCAGGAGGCCTTTGCTCTGGGGAACCGGGCGAGGAGATTACCCTTGCGTTGGCAGGTGATTTTATCGTCAAGGCAACTTTGAATCCTTTGGAACAGCTTGGCCCCAAATTGGTCTTTCATGAAGATCGGTTGAGACTCCATATGACAGAAGGGGAAATTGATGTCAACATCATCCCGGTTCCGGAATTTCTCAAGCGGCAGTTGAAACAACGTACACCGATTTCTGAAAATATTTGTCTTGATGGGTATTGCCTGAATATTTTTCTTCGATCTATTGGTCGGGGAAAGAAACTGAGTATGCCGGTCGAAGCCATTCTTTCTGTTATCCAGTCTGCCTTTGAAGAAGGTTCTGCGGATTTGGTTCAATTGAATATGGATTTCAGCGAAGAAACTGATCGAGGTTTTAGCCGATTGGCTCCTCTGGTTGAGGCGATTAAAAAACGTTTTAATACCTTTGTAGCGCTCAAAGGGTTTCCTCCTTTGAACCATAGTACTATTGACCTCATTTACGCATCCGGGTTTGACATCATTGATTTTCCATTAGGCGGTTTTTCAGGATCGGTCAAATCGAAAAAAATGATGACCCTGAAACAGGTGCATTCTGCTTTGGAATATGCTGCGGGAGTTTTCCAACCCGGTACGGTTTGGACTGACCTGGCTCTCGGGAAAGAATCGCACGTGCGCTATATGGAGGAAATTGATCGGTTGGCGGACATGGGAGTCGTTCCATTGATTTTCCTGCAACGTGATGGGGTCGAAAAGCCAAACAGTTATCGGGAGTTGGTGGAATTGGCTGAACATATGGATAAAGCGGTTCAACGCAACCGCTTGCCGTTAAAATGGTTGTATCCTACATGCCGTTTTTTGAGTCCTCTCGATACCCGGTTTTTTACAGAAGACCCTCTCTTGGCTCGGCTAGCGGTGACTCCGGTGTATCGGTCTGGATTAGGAAAAAAAACCTCGGCAGGTTTTGCGGCACTCCGACGCAAGTTGCGTATCAGGAATGTTAGCGACTCTTTTGAATCAGCGGGGCTTTGACTCTCATATGGATACTCAAGTAAAAAAAACAGATAAAAGAAGCATTCCGGCGGTACCGTTGAAAAGCATGGAAACGCTATGGATGCAGGTTGGCGGTACGCTCTGCAACCTGGAATGCACGCATTGTTTCATCAGTTGCGGACCGAAGAACGATACTATCTCTATGATGAGCCTGAGTCAGGTAAAGGAAAGGCTGGTGGAGTCCAAAACTCTGGGAGTTAAAGACTATTATATCACCGGCGGGGAAGTATTTATCAACCCGGAGATTTTTGAAATCCTTACCTGCATTCTGAGTTACGGCCCTCTGGATGTTCTGACCAATGGGACACAGATTACGGCTGAAAAGGCTTTGCGATTGAGAGAGATTCAGGATGCCTCCAACCATCCTTTGCAATTCAGGGTGAGTATGGAAAGCTTTGAAGAAGAGGCCAATGATGTTGTACGCGGAAAAAATGCTTATAGAAAAGCTGTAGCTGGTATTGGCTGTCTTGCGGAGGTGGGTTTTTCACCGATACTCACCATTACACGCACCTGGGAGGAAGAGCAAGATAGGGAAATGGAATTGAAGTTTATTGACTTCCTCCGCTCCCATGAAGTTCCAAAACCGAAAATCAAAATACTGCCCGGCTTTCTACTGGGTAAACTGGCCGATAATGATCGTTCTTATAACGAGGAAGAGCGTGTGACGGAAGAATGCTTTGAAAACTTTGATATCACACAACTCCAGTGTGCGACTTCGCGCATGGCGACCGGAGAAGGTGTATATGTTTGCCCGATTCTCGTTGATAATCCGAATGCACGTATGGGAAATAATATCGAAGAAACCTTACGCCCTTTCCCCTTGTCCCACCCGGCCTGTTATACCTGCCGGGTTACAGGGATGACCTGCAAGTCTTCATCCTGAAAAACTGGGGGTTTTATATTGAGTCCGTTCCCAAGGGCTGATAGCATGAGCAATACCCGGACTTTCATGGAGATATTAGTTAATAGGAATCGAAATCCTTTTTATCCATTCTTTTTAGAAAAATAATAATGGCTTTAATGCATTCAACCATGGTTCCAATTGGGACCCCTGCAGTTAGTTTCAATCTTCCCGGAGTGGATGGAAAGATGTACTCCCTGGACAGTTTTTCTGAGAAAAATGTATTGGTTGTTATTTTCATGTGCAACCATTGTCCCTATGTAAAAGAGGTACTCCAGCGGTTGATTGATTTGCAAGCAGAGTCCAAGGGTCTGGGAGTCCAGTTTGTGGGGATAAATTCCAATGATGCGGAAAAATACCCCGATGATTCCTTTGAGAGCATGAAAAAGATTGCAAAGGAGAAAGGGCTAAACTTTCCTTATTTATTTGATGCTACTCAGGAGACAGCTAAAGCGTATGATGCCGTATGCACTCCAGATATCTATGCTTATGGGTCTGAACGGAAACTTTTGTATCGAGGCAGGATTGATGATAACTGGGAGCATGAAGAAAAAGTAACCCAGAGAAATTTGAAAGAAGCGATAGATTTGATTATTGCAGGAAAAGAATTGCCCAGCGACCAGATTCCTTCTATGGGTTGTTCTATAAAATGGAAAGGTAATTAAGGTAAAGCGATGCAAACAATGAAAAAATGGTTGTTCATTTTAGCGGCTGTGGTTTTTGCCGGCTCGCTATTTGCCGATAAAATTATTTCTTTTTATATTGACTGGTTATGGTTTGAAAGCCATGGCTTCACCTCGGTTTTATGGACGGTGTTGTTATCGCAATTTGGGTTTGGAATGCTGACGGGAATTTCGTTTTTCCTGCTGACATACGGTTTCTTACATCAGGTGCTCAAGAAAACCTCTCATTTGCCTATCCTCTTGTCAGATCAGGTTCGGAGAGAAGTGCCATTGCTTGATTTTATGGCCAGCAATTTAAAACTGCTGATTCTTGTTGTCCCTTTGGTTTTGGCCGTCATGACGGGGCTGGTGATGGCGCAACAATGGGAAACTCTTCTGCAGTTCTTTAATGCTTCTCCTTATGGCGAGGTTGATCCCATATTTGGTAAAGATATTTCTTTTTACTTTTTTACCCTGCCTCTTTGGATGCTCGTGAAGTCCTTGCTGTGGGAAACCATGATCGTGATTTCCATCGGTGTGGGTTTGGTTTATTTCTTCAAACGATTTATTTATGTTGGCCCGACAGGTGTGGTGGTTCTTCCTGATGCACGGCGCACCCTTTCGGGGCTTGTAGGTTTATTCTTCCTGCTTTTTGCAAGTGAGTTTTATCTGCAACGATACGAGCTTTTGACAGAGGGAAATAGTTTGATAGCGGGGATCGGGTTCGCCGATGCCTATGGGAAGATCCCCATTCTTTATCTTTTGATCTTTACTTCTCTGGTTTCTGCCGCATTTTCATTTTTGGGCCTCGTCCGGCCAGGTATGAAAAAGATAGTGTTTTCGGTTGTAGGATTGGCCCTGGTTTTTTTTATAGGCAACTTTTATCCAAAGATATTACAAAAATTTGTGGTAGTTCCTAACGAACTGGTCAAGGAAACCCCCTATATTGAGCATACCATTGCTGGTGCTTTAACCGCATATGGTCTAAGTAAGACCCGGACACATGAGCTCTCCGGGTCTGCATCCCTGACCGCTGATAGTATTCGACGCAACGCGACCACCATTAAAAATATCCGGCTCTGGGATCAGGGACCGCTTCTCGATACTCTGGGGCAGATTCAGGAAATCCGAACCTATTACCAGTTCCAATCTGTCGATAATGATCGTTACATAATTAACGGAGAGTATCGTCAGACATTGCTTTCCCCGAGAGAGCTATTGTCTTCCAATTTGCCCAACCGCACATGGATTAATGAGCACCTGACTTTTACGCATGGCTATGGTGTTTCGCTGAGTCCAGTAAATCAGATTACTCCAGAAGGACTCCCCGTGTTATTCATTAAAGATATTCCTCCTCGATCTAATATGGATCTAGTGGTAACACGTCCCGAAATTTATTTTGGGGAACTGGCCAACGATCACGTTTTTGTGAATACCGGAACCAAGGAGTTCGATTACCCTGAAGGGGAGAAAAATGTCTACAAGAACTATGAAGGCAAAGGCGGTTTTGAGGTTGGGTCCTTTTTTCGAAAACTTGTTTTGGCGGCGCGGTTTAAAGCTCTGAAAATTATTTTTTCTCAGGATATTAATAGTGATAGCCGTGTTCTGTTGTACCGCAATATCACCGACCGGGTTCAGAAGGTCGCTCCCTTTCTCCGGCTGGACAATGACCCCTATCTCGTGATTTCAGAAGGTCGTCTCATTTGGCTTTATGATGCTTATACAGTGAGTGACAATTTTCCTTATTCCCCGAAAATTCCTCGATTCGGAAATTACGTGCGCAACTCCGTAAAAATTTCTATAGATGCCTATGACGGTTCGATGAATTTTTATATTGCTGACCAGACTGACCCGGTCATCCAGACCTATCGGAATATTTTCCCCGACCTGTTTCAGGACCTGAGCCAGATGCCGAAAGATTTGCGAAGCCATATTCGTTACCCGACTGACTTGTTTAAGATTCAGACCTTTATTTATGCCACTTATCATATGAAGCGGCCACAGGTTTTCTATAACAAGGAAGATCAATGGGAGATACCAGAAATTGATGGACTCATTATGCAACCTTATTACACCATCATGAAATTGCCAGAGGAGGATCGCGAGGAATACATTCTCATGCTTCCCTATACCCCCAGAGGAAAGAGCAATCTTTCAGCCTGGATGGTGGCGCGAAGTGATGGAGAACAATATGGCAAGCTGGATGTGTATACGTTTCCTAAACAGAAGTTGGTCTTTGGTCCCAGTCAGATGGTGGCCCGGATCAATCAGGAAGCTGAGATTTCCAGACAGATTTCGCTGTGGGACCAACGGGGATCAAGTGTTATTCAGGGGACCCTTCTGGTCATCCCCATTGAAGAGTCGCTGGTTTATGTGCGACCTTTATACTTGAAAGCGGATGCTGGCAAGATTCCAGAACTCAAGCGCGTTATAGTAGGCTATGAAGACAGCATAGCTATGGAGCAAACTCTGGATGAAGCGCTGGAGAAAATTTTTACTGGATATTCCCGTGAATCCGAGTTACCCCTTGCCCAAACAGGGGCGGGTACCCAAACCCAGTTGCCTGCTTCATCAGGGTCTGTAAAGGGTCAGAAACTTCTTTTAAGTAAGACGGACTATGACAAGATTCGCAATACTTACCGCCAGGTTCTGGAGTCGCAGGAGAAGCTGGACCAATCATTGGCTCAGTATCGTAAGGGACTCAATGAACTGGGGGAAATATTAGAAGATACTCAGGTATCACCGCAGGTCGAGGCATCTACAGGGGAAGGTAACTAGCAGGGGTAAAATATTATTGTCCATCCCACGTTTCTATATTTATTTGAAACTCTCGTCAGCAAATAAGCCCAACTGATCGGTGTCTAGTTTTTTGTCCGTAATCGGGACAGGATAATTGCCATCGAAACAGGCGGAGCAAAATTTCTTTTCCCCATTTTCCAAAACGCTCATCATTTTTTCAAGGCTGAGGTAGGCCAAAGAATCTGCGGCCAGGTACTTGCGCGTTTCTTCAAGGTTGTGTTTGTGGGCGATCAACTCTTCTTTGTTGGGTGTGTCGATGCCGTAAAAACAGGAATGCAAAATTGGTGGAGCTGAAATTCGAAGATGGACTTCTTTGGCCCCTGCCTCTAGAAGCATTTTTACAATTTTTCGGCTGGTGGTTCCGCGAACAATGGAGTCGTCAATGATAGCAATGCGTTTACCATTGATAATTGATTTCACTGCGTTCAGTTTTAGTTTTACTCCAAAATGTCGGATCTGTGATTGCGGTTCAATGAAAGTTCTTCCGACATAATGATTACGGATGAGGCCCATTTCAAAGGGGATGCCACTTTCCTCGGAGAAACCCATTGCCGAAACAACCCCTGAATCGGGCACGGGAACAACGAGGTCGACATCGGCAGGACTTTCTTGAGCCATGGCTTTGCCCATTTCCTTGCGTGCTGTATACACATGCTCCCCAAACATATAGCTATCTGGACGCGCAAAATAAATATGTTCAAACACACAGTGTTTGCTTTCAACTTTCTTGAAAGGGAAAAAAGATTGAATTCCCTGATCGTTGATAAGAATCAACTCTCCGGGTTCGACTTCACGAATGAACTCCGCCTCGATGAGATCCATGACACAGGTTTCTGAGGCAATAATGTAGGCACCATCGAGTTTTCCCAGACAAAGCGGACGAAATCCGTGCGGATCGCGTGCGGCCAGCAACTCCGTTTCAGTCATCAGGACCAATGAATAGGCACCGCTGACTTGACCCAAAGCTTCGGCGGCCCGGTCCACGAATGATTCGGCTTTCGACTGGGCCATTAAATGTACAATCACTTCGCTGTCGTTGGTGGACTGAAAAATGGCTCCCTTGGTGCCCAATTCTTTCCGGATTGTCTGGGCGTTTACCAGATTGCCGTTATGAGCCAGGGCTAGTGAACCCGCCGAGTAGTTGATCATGCAGGGTTGTGCGTTGACCAGTTCGCTTTTGCCTGCAGTGGAGTAACGGTTATGGCCGATGGCTAAAGGACCGGGTAATTTAAGAATTCTGGCGGGATCGAAGATATCTGCGACCAGCCCCATGCCCAGTTCAAGGTGCATTTTGGAATGAGTGCTGGCAACGATGCCTGCACTTTCCTGCCCTCTGTGTTGCAATGCGTAGAGTCCTAGATAAACCAGATTGGCGGCCTCAGGATGGCCATATACTCCTACGACACCGCATTCTTCATGTAACTTGTCCAGCATAGTTCCCCAAAGAAGTTTTCCAGATTTCTTTTATAATATTAATCTCTTGTTTAACGACTTCTTTTCCATTGACGTTTATTGTGTAATGAGACCCACCGACTTTTCCAATCAGGGAAAAGTCGACCGGAAACGCCATTGCCAGATCTTCTATTTCATCGATTCGTTCTTCAGGAAAAGAAACAACTATCCTGGACTGGGTTTCCCCGAACAACAATGTGTCATTTCTCAGTGTGGATTCCAGTGTGAGCGTGGCCCCGAAAGTCTCCCCCCCATATGAAAAACAAGATTCTGCCACGGCGACTGCAAGCCCTCCTTCTGAGCAATCATGCGCCGAAGAGATAAGGCCTTTCTGAATCAGTTCCCGGCAAAATTCCTGAACCTGTTTTTCGTGTTTTCGATCCAGAACGGGAATCTTCCCTTCACTGCGATCAAACATGACTTTCAGGTATTCGGTTCCTCCCAGTTCTTCCATGGTAAAACCGATGAGGGCAATTTGATCCCCGGCTTTTTTAAACCCCTGGGTCATGATCCGATTATAATCTTCGATCAATCCCACAACCGCAACAGTCGGAGTTGGGTAGATTGCATCCCCTTTTGTTTCATTATAGAGGCTGACGTTACCACTGACCACCGGAATATCAAAAAACCTGCAAGCATCACCCATACCTTCCACTGCCTGCTGGAATTGCCACATGATTTCAGGTTTTTCGGGGTTACCAAAATTCAAACAATTGGTCAGCCCTATCGGTTCTGCCCCGGAGCACACTACATTCCGACAGGCTTCGGCCACAGCAATGGCGGCTCCTTCATAAGGATCCAGGTAACAGTAGCGGCTGTTGCAGTCGACAGAAATAGCCACCGCTTTTTGTGTACCTTTTATGCGTAAGACAGCGGCGTCTGATCCGGGCAAAACCAGCGTATTCAGACGCACCATGTGGTCATATTGCTCGAAGACCCATTCCTTGCTGGCAATATTAGGACAGGCCAGAAGTTTTTTCAAAGCAGTGTTCCCCTGTGAAATATCAGGAAGTTCGGTCAGGTTCACATGCCCCACTTCATCGAGATATTTTGGGTGTTTGGATTCCCGTTTCAAGTCCAGAGCACCATCGACAACGGGAAAGACGGGAAGGTTTACCACCTCTTGACCTTCAAACTGAATACGTACGGAAGTTTCCTCGATCACTTCACCGATGATTGCCGCATCCAGCCCCCATTTGTCGAGTACCGCCAGGGCCTCACTTTCATGGCCTGGTTCGATCACGAATAACATGCGCTCCTGAGATTCTGAAAGTAGAATCTCGTAGGGAATCATGCCTTCCTCTCTCAGGGGAACTTTTGACAGATCCATAGATACGCCGGTTTCTGCCCGGTGTGCCATTTCAAAGGAAGATGAAGTGAGTCCAGCGGCCCCCATATCCTGTACCCCTACTACCCAGTCGAACTTAAACAATTCCAGGCAGGCTTCTATCAATAGTTTTTCTGTAAACGGATCGCCCACCTGAACGGTGGGTCGCTTGTCCTCCGTGGTTTCATCGAACTCGGAAGAAGCCAGTAGGCTGGCACCATGAATCCCATCGCGTCCAGTTTTGGAACCAACGTAGAGAATCTGGTTGCCCACTCCACCTGCTCCGGCGAGAAAGATTCGATCTGATTTAACCAGACCCAGGCAGAATGCGTTGACCAGAATATTACCGTTATAACAGGCATCAAAATAGATTTCCCCGCCGACGGTGGGAACGCCAGTGCAGTTTCCATAACTGGAGATGCCATCGACAACACCATTAAGAAGGAACCGGGTGCGGGGTTCGGACAATTCTCCAAAGCGTAATGAATTCATCAAGGCAATTGGCCTTGCGCCCATTGTGAAAATGTCCCGCATAATACCGCCCACGCCGGTGGCCGCGCCCTGATGGGGTTCGATAAATGAAGGATGGTTGTGGCTTTCGATTTTAAATGCGACAGCCAGGCCATCACCAATATCTATGACTCCCGCGTTTTCCCCCGGACCTTGCAGGACTCTTGGGCCTTCAACGGGCAATTTCCTTAAATAAGGCCGGGAGCTTTTATAACTGCAATGCTCGCTCCACATTACAGAAAATATACCCAGTTCGGTCAGGTTTGGAGTGCGCTCAATCAGGTCAAGGATGCGTCGAAACTCCTCCACAGTCAAACCGTGTTCTCTAACGATTTTAGGAGTGATTTCGGGGCCGGGTCGATTTTTTTTGGTTTTATCCACAGTGTCAGGAATTTGAAATAAGGGATTGAAAAATGATTTGGCCATCTGTTTTCGACAACAATGGGTCAGCACAACGTTCCGGGTGTGGCATCATGCCCATTATATTTTTTTGTTTATTAGCCACTCCTGCCACAGAACCTACAGAGCCGTTGGGGTTGGACTCCGCAGAGACATTTCCGCTTTTGTCACAATACCGAAAGATAATCTGGCCATTTTCCTCAAGTTCAGTCAAGGAATAGGGGTCGATGTAATAGCTTCCCTGATGGTGGGCAATGGGTATTTCCAGAACACGGTTCTCTCCACAACCTTGTGTGAAGGAAGTATCGGGGTTATCAATATTGACGAAAACATTTTTACAGATAAATTTTCGCGACTGATTCTGGATCAATGCCCCGGGTAGCAGGCCGCATTCCAGAAGCACTTGAAATCCGTTGCAAATACCCAGCACTTTGCCTCCCTTTTTGGCAAAGCTTATGATTGAATTTATGATTGGTGAAAATCGGGCAATGGCTCCGGCCCGAAGATAGTCTCCGTAGGAAAATCCCCCAGGTAGAACCACAAGGTCAAAGGATTCCAGATTCACTTCATCTTTATGCCAAAGCCAGTGGGTTTCCTGATTCAAAACATGCTTGAGGATATGATAACAATCGTGGTCACAATTGGACCCGGGAAATACAACAATGCCGCACTTCATTTTATTCTAGTTCGATTCGTTTTGGAGTGTTAATCAGTAGGAACAAGTGTGAAACGGAAAGATTCAATCACCGTATTGGCCAGAAGTTGCTCACACATTTCCCGGACCCGAATTTCGGCTTCCTCCTTCGATGCAGAATCAAGTTTGATTTCCAGATATTTACCTATATTTACATCCAGCACTTCCTCATATCCCAAATCATTCAAAGCATGATGGACGGTTTTCCCTTGTGGATCAAGAACACCCTCCTTAAATGTTACATGTATTTGGGCAAGCATTTTATTACCTTAAAATTTGTTTAGTAGGCTTTGTAACAGGAAAAAGCCGAAATCAAAAGGCCAATTTTTGACCGGCCCGAATAATTATGTTAAACAAGGAGTTAGGGTGTCTCATTCCAGGCTCTTTCTTGCCAGAACTTCTGTCCCTCAATGACTAATTCTAAAATCCATCTGACGCTTTTCCTTTTTTTCTTTTCCGTATACGCCTTGACGGGGCAAGGATCAATCCAGTCGGCGGATGGGAAAATCATGTTCCTCCTGACCGAAGCCATGGTT
>Ga0233439_10002457_pt1 | contig 20886 bp, 21 predicted proteins | sample SI_123_September_6_FD_182713 | JGI IMG/M metagenome (GOLD analysis project Ga0233439, IMG submission 182713) | Seawater microbial communities from Saanich Inlet, British Columbia, Canada - SI_123_September2016_100_MG | ecosystem: Environmental > Aquatic > Marine > Inlet | place: Canada: British... | reverse complement strand
GCAAAAATTTCGGCGGGGATCCGTTGCTGGCTGCGTTTTTACTTGAAATGGAATCGGGCCGCTTTTCAAAAGCACTCATTGAAAAATTCGCAGCGCCGAATTCATGGACCGGAAAGGGTAGCGCAATCCCCAAGGAGAAATTCCGGTTTACCGAAAATGAGGATTACAACACTGTATTCGATCTACACAAGGATTTGCCGGGTTACGAGATCACGCCCCACCCGGACGTTGCATCAAAGATTGTAACCTTTCTTTTTTATTTCACGACTGATTCGTCAATTGCCAAGCACGGAACCGCACTGTGCAAACCAAAAGATCCTGATTGGGTGGACGACCGCTCAGTGCCAAAGTCGCTGCCGCTGCGTGCGTTGCTGGATCGATTTTTAATCAACGGTTACGGACCCTATCAGAAAGATGCTTGGCATCCTTGGGAGGATTTCGACATCGTGAAAGTTGCGGAAGCACACCCCAACTCGTTTTTGTCTTTTGCGCCTAACTTTTCCTCCTATCACGGGGTACGGTTGGATATCCGCAAAGACAATCCAATCCAGGAGCGGCTCACATTGCGCGGATTCATACGCGCCGGATCGAACTCGACGAACTACATGCACGACTACGGAAATGGGATAATGCGACGAGCGTTTTTTCGATTCTCGCGTTTTGTAACTGGTCGTAATAAATCCGCCCTCAATTCGATGCGAGGCACTCATGATTGAAACAGCAATGCACGAAAATCTAATCTTAACTGAAGAAGCAGAATGGAAATTTATTGGACCTCGAACGACGTTTCTGTCGCGAGATGCAATACTGCGCGCTGTCGTCCCGCTAGCCTACCAAATTCCGGGAGAGATTATCGAATTCGGGGTCGCGGACGGCGGTTCTACCCGCGTCATCCGGGGCACCGCCAACAAAATGGAGAGATTTTATGGCGTTGGATTGAAGAAGCGCATCTTCGCCTGCGATTCGTTTGAAGGATTGTCCGAAAAATATGAGAACGCAGAAATTGGCGCTTTCGCGTGCGAGCCTCCCAGGATCTCGGGCGTTGAAATCATCAAGGGTTATTTCGATGACTCCCTAACCGAAGAACTAGCAGATCGAGTTGGCCAGGTCGCCTTCGCGTCTCTCGACGCAGACCTCTATAGCTCCACTCTGTGCGCATTGAATTGGCTCACGCCGTTGTTGAGAAGTGGTAGCCTTCTTCTTTTCGATGAATTTCTCGGAGAACAACAGTCAGAAAAGCGGGCTTTCGAAGACTGGTCGAAGCAGACAGGAATCAAAACGATACAGATCGGGTATTTCCTCAGAGATCCGAGTGGATGGGGCAACGACATCGACGCTCGCGCTCTTTACCAAGTGGTGAGCGACGAACCATTGCACCGACAAATAGCCAGATGGAACCTAACCGCGCGGCTCAAGAAACGTTTGAGGCATGATCCGGAACTCTATGAAAAAGTCCGAACAATATACCGACGAATTCAAAATATTTGGCGGGGATAATATTTCTGACGAAGGGCCACATCATTAAAATTTCACTTACAATGCAAGGGCTATTCACACATCACACATCCGGATGAAAATACCGGCGGTCGGCAACAGTAGCTGATTTGCCAGCCGCTGGACCACACCGTCGCTTTATGCCCTGGTCACTTGCTCGTCGGGGTCGTGACGACGGGGCGGATGCCCAAGTGGCTGGCTGGACGGTCGGTGGGCTGGGCGGCGTGATCACCGGGCGCATGGCCGGGCGGCGTCATCTGATCCTGTTGTAATTCCGCACCGGATGCCGTCAGCGGTGAGGGACCTGCGAGCGAGGGTATTTGCAGCAAATCGAAGGTCATGACACTGGCATTTCCAGCGTCGCAGTCAGCCCGGATGGCAAGGCGGTGTTGACCGGATCCTGGGACAAGAACGCACGGTTGTGGCCAAACCTACCCCTGTTCGTCGAGGCAGTGGCGCGCGCAAGCAAAATTGTCGGCCATTTGCAGCCCCTGTCCGCCGCGGAATGCGCCGGCTTCGGCATCGCCGACCCAATCGCCTGCCGGGCCGATTGACGCATTTTCAAGCCAATTCGGAAAAGCGACAGTCAGGCCGCCATATGTGTACGTCGCGCGAGCATCACTTAGAGTTAGATGGTGCAGAAGTGCAGGTATGATCCCCGTCCGGAACTTCGATATCGAGCGCAATATCTGTTAGTCTGGGCGGTGTGTACATGGGCAGGAGGCGACCATGCGTATAATTTTTTTGACGATATTGTTGGCGGCCCTGTCAGGCGCGGCGAACGCGGAAAGAAGCCGTGACAACGACAATGGCTATACGCTTGAAAAATATTGTATTGTCGGCAAGGGTGCGTGGGCCGAAAGCTATTGTTCACGCTATATCATTGGCATCATCGAAGCGAAGAGCAGCGATGGTCGTCGGCCATGGGCCGCCCGTGTCTGCACACCGAAAGGTACGACAAAAGGGCAGTTGGTTGATTCCGTGAAAGACTGGCTGGCACGGCATCCGGAACAACGCCACTTATCAGCGGAAAGCCTTGTTGCGACGGCCCTGTCAGAGGCCTGGCCCTGTAACTAGAACATGTTGCCATTAATCATGCGCTAGGCACCTGCCAGAAGCTGGATAGCGTTAAAGCTTAGCAGCGCCAGGACCACCAAAATTGTGAAAAAGATAAAACTGCGGTGCTCAAACCTGGCCCCCCGGCGCACCTCTACAAAAGTAAGGGCGCGATCGGAAACGATATAGAGCACAATGGCGACAATTGTGAAAAGTACGATTTCCATAGTTTCGACCTTAACAGACGGTGCCGGCAGCGCCTTGATGTGTATCAAGGGTCAGGGCGCGCCGATCCGAAGACGACGCAGAATGGTCACGCATATGCTCAATAGCCAGCATCGCGAGATCCGGGCTGTCACCAACCGCACCGCAATATTTGGCAGGACAGACGGCCTGGGCAAAGGCCTCTGCGATATCGTCTTTGCCGTGCCGTCCCTGCCCAACGAGCAGGCTAAGGGCTAATAGGGGACCATCATGGCCATTCATTACCTGCCGCAAAAAAGGCGCTTGATCGAGAAAGGCAATGCTAACCCCCGCGAACCGTTGCAGGGCCGCAATCCGTTGTTGATGCATTTGCGCTGTGCTGGCCGATGCCGGGCACCGGCAGGAGCCGTGGGCGACCAGCAATAGATGACAATCCCCTGGCCGCCAGGCAGCCTCAACCGCCACGGCTTCGGCCCGCCTGGCCAATAATTCTGAAAGACCAGGGTTCAGGCCCAGGGGCGGGTATAATACCGGTGCCTGCTGCCAGGGTATATTTGCGATTGCGTCCCCGAGGCGATGTTGAAAGACGACGCCGTCGCTCATCAAATAGGGCAGCACATCGACGGGACCTGGGGCCTCTATTTTTGCCAAGACATCCCCCAGGCTTGGCACCCCATGCAGGACTGCCCCATACACCTCCCCATAGATCTCCTGGGCGGCAATATCGGCGACCAATTGATGCAGGGCACCATCGCCCGCCCGGGCACCCGTGCCATGGCCGATAACAATCAGCGCGCCCCTATGGGGCCCTCTCCTAGTGGGAGGTGCCGTCTGAGAATGTAATCTTGTTAAAGACATTATATTTTCCCGAAGGTTTAACCATGGGCAGGCGTTTAACCTCCTCCAATGTTTTGGCGTCATAGACCACCAAGGCACCATCCATATCCCAGATTGAGACCAGGGCGTGGCTGCCGTTCTTGGTAAATTCCACATGGGCGGCGGTTTTGCCCGGTGCCGGTTGCAGGGTTTTGACAATCTCCAGGCTGCGTTTATCAATGATGTGGAGGAGGTCCCGGTTCGGACCAAAGAACACATCGACCCAGGCATAGGGGCTGTTTTCATGGCTACGCATGAAAAAACCAGGGCCCTTGGTGGTGATGCTTTTGACCACCTTCCATTCTTCCATATCGATCACCGAGACCCGGCCGCCACGCAGGTGGGGTGTCGCCATGACCGCCCGTCCCTGCCATTGCCAGGTAATGCCAGAGCCCAGATGAGGCAGGCCCGGCAACCCGACAGTGCGGATCGGCCGGCCCACATTCAGGTTGACGACGACACCGCTTTTGCCATCACGGGAAGAGCCCATGAGGTTGCGATACGGTGGATCAAAAAAGAAATCATCCAGGGGTTCATCCACCATAATCCGGCGCAACGCGAATAACCCGCTGTTGCCGTTGCCAAGGGTTTCTTCATGCCCCTCTTCATTGCTATGGGCCAGGCCGGTGATCACCGGCGGGGCGTTCGGGTCTGTCGAGATTTCCCAAATTTCCGGCACGTCCTTGAGGGCGGCGATGAAGGAATTCCGCGGCCGGGCCTGATAGATGGCGGACACGCGGGAGGTGTTCTTCTTGCGCCAGTCCCAGACTTCGATGATTTTCATCAGAGACAGATCACGGGCATCAAACAGGGCGATGGAATGAGGCAAATAGTTCGCTGCGGCGAGGTACTTGCCGTCCGCCGATATGGCAATATTACGCATGTTAATGCCGGCGCGAACCTCCGCCACCAGGCGGAAATGGTACAGATCATATTTGGAGATCCAGCCGTCGCGGGAGCCGAAATAGACGAACCGGCCATCTGGCGTAAATTTCGGCCCCCCATGCAATGCAAAACGAGATGGGAAGCGATGCAGACGCTCAAACCGGTCACCGTCCAGGATGCTGACGTGATGATCGCCGGCCTCAACCACAACAAACAGGTTCATGGGATCGGCGGTAAAGATTGGCGTTGGGGGTAGATCCAAGGCGTCGGTCTTCAGCACATGACTGGCCCTGATCTTCGCCTCGTCCCAAACCGGCAGTTCGGGCAAGGGGGTGTAAATCAATTTCACCAGGGCAGCGATTTCATCATCTTTCAACAGATGGCCAAAACCAGGCATCTGGGTGGCGATAGAGCCTTTGGCGATGACCTTGGCCGCCTTCGGCTGGCCCAGGCGGCGCAGGTTCTGGGGCAACAGGGCCGGGCCGCTGTGGCCCAGACGGTCAGCACCATGACATTTCGCACAATGTTTGACGTAAAGAGGCATGCTTTCCGCTGCCAATGCCCTGGCGAAGGATGGCGCCAATAATCCGCCTATTATAATCGCTGCCAGGGCCGCAGCTTTATAGACCCAGGGCATGTGCCTGCTCCCTGGAATAGGGCGTCACAGCCAGGCGCTCACCACCCTCCGTTATGCCGATCTCCGCATCACTCAGATAACAGGCGGGATCCTCAGCCCAGGGATCACCCGTCAATTGCAAAGCACGGACGCGGGTATTGCCACCACATATATCGAAGTGCTGGCAGGCCCCACAACGGCCTTTGATCTGGCGGGGAACCTGTTTCAGGCCGGCCATGATGGGATCCGAAGTGTCGGGCCAAATCTCAGAGAACGGGCGTTGACGGACGTTGCCCAGGTTGTAGTGCCACCACATGGTATCGGGATGCACGTTGCCAAGATTGTCGATATTGGCAACGTTGACGCCGGAAGAGTTACCGCCCCATTGGGCCAGCTTTGCCTGCATATGGGCATGCAGATCCGTTTGTTCCGGGTACCGATTTGTCAGCCAGTGCAAAAGATAGACGCCATCGGCATCGTTATTACCGCTGACGAATTCGGTCTCCAGACCCCGTTGGGCATGATCAATGGCCGTTTCAAACAGCAGGTCCATGGCTTTGCGTGTGGTCGCATGCTGAGCATCGTCGGCACGGTTACGGTTACCCCGCCCGGCGTAATTCAGGTGGGAGAGATAGAATTTATCCACCCCCTCGGCCTCAACCAGAGCCAAAAGCTTCGGCAGCTCGTGGGCATTGTCCAAGGTCATGGTAAAACGCAGACCGACCTTTATCCCTGCTTCGCGACACAGACGCAGGCCTTTTAATGAGGCCTCGTATGCCCCTTCATGGCGGCGAAAAGCATCATGAGTTGCCCCGATCCCATCCAGGGATATGCCGACATAGTTGTAGTCTGCCGACCGAATGGCATCGATATTGTCTTCGTTGATCAAGGTACCGTTGGTGGAAAGGCCGATGTAGAAACCCATCTCCTTGGCCTTGGCGGAGACCTGAAAGATGTCCGGGCGCAGCAATGGCTCCCCGCCGGACAGGATCAGCACGGGTACGTGGAAAGCACGCAGATCCGACATCACCGAAAAAACCTCCGCCGTGTTCAATTCACCGGCGAAATCCGTATCAGCGGAGATGGAATAGCAATGTTTGCAGTTCAAATTACAACGGCGAACCAAATTCCAGATAACCACCGGACCAGCGGGTTGGCGGGCCGGTGTAATCGGCGTAGGTGAGAGGACCTCACGGGCATATTGGCTAATTCGAAACATTACTTTTCCCCATATTTCGCGGGGGTCGGTCAGCCTGTGAGACGCAACCCCGTCTTCTTCAAGATACGATGAGAATATAAAATCTCGTGCCCCCGATCCTTGACCCCCATCAACTCTGCGATAAGTGCCACTTTCGCCGAAACTTCGTCACGATCCCGGCCATGCACCATGGCAAAGAGGTTGTAACGCCAATAAGGCAGGTGCCGGGGCCGGTGATAGCAATGGGAGACGAAATCCAAGCCGCCAACCATTTCGCCCATTTCAAGGATATCATCGTCGGGCACATCCCAGACGGACATGCCGTTGGCGCGAAACCCCAAGGCGTAATGGTTAGGCACGGCACCGATCCGGCGGATCAGTCCGCGTTCCTGCATTGCCTGCATACGGGACATGACCTCATCAACCGGCAGGCCCAATTCATCGGCGATGGCCTGGTAAGGTTCCGCGACCAGAGGCAGCCCGCCCTGGCTGGCGACGATGATGCGGCGATCTATTTCGTCGGGATGCTTCATACTTCAAACCGGAGGCCTATGAAGAACTCCTCCTTTTTCGGCATGTTGAAAACCGTCAAACCGGTCTCCGCCTCAATCTCCGCGATTACTTCGGCGATCCGTTCGGGTTCCTCCGTCGCCAATACGAACCACATATTCAATTCATGTTCGCGGGCATAATTATGGGCCACCTCGCCATGGCCATTGACCTGCCCGGCGACAGCATCGAACCGGTCTTCGGGCACCGCCATGGCCGCCAGGGTCAATGCCCCGCCAAGGCGCTCGGCATGATACATAGGCCCAAAACGGCTGAGCAGGCCATCCGCCAGCAAGCGTTGCAGGCGGATTAAAAGGGTCGCCTCGTCAATGCCGATATCCTTGGCAGCCGCAGCATAGGGCGCGGGACAAATAGGAAAACCGCCCTGCAGGCCATTGATAATGCGACGGTCAATCTCGTCCAAAGTTTTCATGAGCCCGTCCTGTCCAGGCCGGATTGGAAACGGGCCGCACTCTGTTTATAGCGCTTATTGGAAAACAACACTTTGTGCGGCAGATCCGACAGGCGCGCCTGCTCGTTGATCTGCCCGATTTGATCCAGGACCTCGCCCCGCGCCTTACCATGCACCATGGCGAACAGATTGTAGGGCCATTGTGGCAATTGCCGACGTCGGCGATAGCACAAGGTGACGAACGGAAATGCCGCCAGTTTCGCGCCCAGCCCATCAACCTGATCGTCGGGGCAATCCCAAACCGCCATGGCGTTGTGGCGATAGCCCAATTCATGGTGGCGAACAATCAGGCCAAACCGACGGATAACGCCCATTTCCCGCAGGTTCCCCAACCGCTCAATCACCTCGCCTTCAGAGATATTCAGCTTTTCGCCAAGTTCCTCATAGGGCCGCGCAACCAATGGCAAACCATCTGCCAGACGGGCCAGCAGCTGATGATCCATGTCTGAAATCTCCATCATACCGGAAACCCCAGATCGATATGATATTCCGCCTCAAGGGGTAATTTTAGGGGGTTTAGTCCGGTTTCCGACGCAATCTCCTGCAAGGCCAGATCAATGCCCACTTCGTCCGCCGCGCTCAGCACGAACCATAAATTGTACTCATGCTCCCGGGCATAGTTGTGATTGACCGCTGCCATCGCACTGATTTGTTCAGCCACTGCATCCAGATGTTCTGCTGGCACCGCAAGGGCCGCGAGCGTGGAAGTCCCGGCGCTATTTGGCCGCACCGTGGCACCGACCCGCCCCAAAATCCCCCGGTCGGATAAATCCGCCAGCATTTGAAGGACCTGATCTTCACGCAAACCAATAGCCTCCCCCATCTCGGCATAGGGCCTTGGCTGCAATGGAAAATTCCGTTGATAGCGGTTGATCAGATCGCGTTCCTGGACCGACAAAGTCATCTCTACAACCCTATCCGGTTGGCCCGGGCGGTCAGGAATATGCCCGAAGGCTTTTGCGCAGGCAGGGATTTCAGCAGGGCAAAGGTTTCCGTGTCATAAACATCGACCCGGTCGGCATCGCGGACGGATATCCAGACCTGCTCCCCCCGTGGTGTAAACTCCAGATGCAGGACCGCTTTGCCTGGCTTGAATTCATGAATGATCTTACGGCTGGGAACATCGACGACCTGTACCGTATCGTTGCGTGGATGGGCGAAGTTTACCCAGACCTGACGACCGTCGGGACGAGCCACGGCAAAGATGGGTTGGCCATGCACGGCAATGCGGCCCACTTCGCGCCAACTACCCGGTTCCACCATCAACACTTCATGACGGCCCACGGCGGGAAGGAAGATAACATCACCGGCCCGGGCCCAGCCTTCCAAATGAGGCATCTTGTAGACCGGTAGCTTTTCTTCCCCCCGGCCATAATTATCAAGAATACGGCGCACGCCTTTTTCCGGTTGCCATAGATCCAGCATCGCCATGCCGTCCTCACCAAACAGGCCGGCGATGTAATATCGGCCATCGTCGGTAATCAGGCCGTCGTAGGGCAACTCACCAATACTGCTATGTTTTGTCAGCGTAAATTTTGGGCCCTTGGAAAAATCGGCAATCCAGATTTCGCCGGCGTCATAAAGCGAAAATATGAAACGTTGCCCCGGCGCATCCACCAGTCCAACGACTTTTGACAGACCGCTTCCATCGCTGGCCTGGGCCGGGATATTGGCGATTAGTTCCAGGCTGGCCGCGCTAAAAACCTTAACCCCGCCGGGTTTGTAATTGGAGACTGCGACAAGGCTGCCGTCCTGCGAGATCGCGCCACCGATGCTGTTGCCGGATTGCACCACACGATTGACCATGCGTTGTTCCAGCAGATCAATCTTACTCAACCCGCCGTCGCGGCCAAATATAAACGCATAACGCCCATCCCGCGCATAAACGGCGGAGGCATGGCTTAGGTCACCCAGGCCATCGACCCGGCCCAGGACTGTGCGGTTGGTCGTCTCAATGATCTGGATGCTACCCTGGGCCCGTTCAATGATCAGGCCCAGATCGCCGGTACCCCGTGTTACGCCTTGCGCCCCAGCGGCGGACGAGAAAAGCATGAGTACAAAGGCTAGAAATCTCATTGTTCATTCCCCATAGTTTGTCCGGTCTTCATGGCGCGAACCAAAAACGCAGCCTCCGCCTCCCTCAACAAAAAGCGCCAGGGGGGCATGGGTGTGCCCGGTAATCCGTGCATGATGACTTCCACCAACGCGGCATCAGGCTTATCAGCCAGATTTGCCGGCAGGAGGGGGGAGCCGAGGCCGCCCTTCAGGGTCAGACCATGGCAGGAACCACAGTCCTGTTGCAGCAGGTACAGCAACTCCTTTTGACGGGATGGCGAAACATCCTCCCCGGCCCAAGCAGGCACCGCCGACGCGATCAGAATGGCAAGGCAAAAAGCAGCCCTAGCTGCCCACAGCTGCGTTCTGCTGTTCATTGTTCTGCTGTACATTGTCCTGCTCCCCATGAGCGTTTCCCCCCAGAATGGCCTGCAATGCCACGACCCGCCCGACAATGAACAGGACCGGCCCGGTAAACCGCGCCGCTTTGGCATCAACGGCCAGCTCAGCCAATGTGGACACGATCTGCCGTTGTTCGGGCGTTGTGCCGTTGTTGATGGCCGCTGCGGGCAGCATTGGATCCGCACCGTGTTGGATCAACCTCGCCGTGATCTGCTCCACATTGGCCAGGCCCATATAGATGACCAACGTCGTCGTCGGATCCGCCAGGCCCTGCCAGTCGAAATCCAGCTCGCTGTCCTGTTGGCAATGGCCGGTCAAATACCGCACGGATGTGGCAACGCCGCGATGGGTTAGGGGCATGCCAACTGCTGCCGAACAGGCGGAGGCGGAGGTGATGCCGGGCACCACTTCGAACGCCACGTCGCTGTCGACCAAAGCCATGGCCTCTTCAGAGCCACGGCCAAAGACAAACGGATCGCCGCCTTTCAGGCGCACCACCTTGCGACCGGCCTTTGCCAGGCGGACCAGCAATTGATTAATCTCCGGCTGCGGAACGGGATGATTATTTGGTTGTTTACCAACGCTGATGCGGGCTGTGCCATTCGGGATCAGGTCCAGAATTTCGGCAGAGACCAAGCGGTCATAAACCACGACGTCGGCGCTTTGCAAAAGGCGATGGGCCTTCATGGTCAACAATTCCGGGTCCCCCGGTCCCGCGCCAACGAGAAATACTTTGCTTGTTTTTGACACTGTTAACGTCCCCCGCGTTTGCATTCTATTTCAGAATTGTTTTGGTTGAGACGGTTGGCGGGGCCGGAATATCTTTCGGCCCCGCCTGGCGTCTTAGTAGACGTCTTTCCGCGTGTTGTAGAAGTTGAACTTGCCGGTCGGTGTGACCAGGCGTTTGTCGCGAATGACATGTTTCAACTTCCGGGTTTTATCATCGACGATGACGATGGCGGATTCCTGACTGGCAGAGTTCCAGACAGAGAACCAAACTTCATCACCTGTCTTGTTGTACTCACCTTGCACAACCCGGCGGACGCCTTCGGTGATGCCCGACCATTCGCCGATGGGCAGCACTTCATACTCCTTATCCAGATCGTTCAGGTCGAACACGGCGATTGAGGACGATACCTCCGCCTCCGGGTTCAAAGGCGTATCCACATAGAAGTTCTTGGATGTGGGATGGGTCTTCACGAACAGTGACCCGCCGCCCTGGCCTTCCAATTTCTGCACGACCTTCCAGGCATATTGCGGATGCATTTTCGGGTCCGTGCCGATCAGGGCAATTGTTTCATCGCCCAGGTGAGAGGTGGCCCAAACCGGTCCATACTTCGGATGGATGAAGTTCGCACCGCGTCCCGGATGAGGCTTGTTACCGGTCTCCACGATCTTGACCAACTTACGGCGCTTGGTGTCGATAATCGCCACCTTGTTGCGCGCGTTGGCCGCGACCAGGAAATACCGACCCGTGGAATCCATGCCGCCGTCATGCAGGAAACGTTCTGCATCGATGGTGGTTACGTTCAAGGCCTTCAGGTTGGAATAATCAACCATCAGAACCTTGCCGGTTTCCTTGACGTTGATGATGAAATCCGGGTGATAGTGGGAGGCGACGATGGCCGCGACACGGGGTTCGGGGTGGAACTCCTGTGTATCGACAGTCATACCACGGGTGGAGACAACTTTTCGTGGCTTCAAGGTATCGCCGTCCATGATGACAAATTGCGGCGGCCAATAGGCACCAGCCACGGCATATTTATCTTCCCAGCCTTTCATCTTGGAGGTTTCGACGGAACGGGCCTCACTGCCGACTTTGATTTCCGCCACTGTTGCGGGCGGGTCCATATACATGTCGATCAGGTTGACCTTGGCGTCCCGGCCAATCACGAATAGATATCGGCCCGAAGCTGACATGCGCGAGATATGTACTGCGTAGCCGGTATCAATGATGGAGACAATTTTTTTCGATGCACCGGCGATCAAGGCGATTTGGCCGGTATCACGCAAGGTGACAGAGAACAGATTGTCCAGATCCAGATCGTTCATCTTCGTTTTCGGACGATCTGATACCGGCACATGCACTTTCCATGACGCCGTGATTTCCTTCATACCGAATTCGGGCGGTTGCGCCGGATCCATCAGCAGGTAAGAAGCCATGTTGTCGATTTCGACCTTGCTCAATCCACCACCTTCGCCCCAATTCGGCATACCGCCGGGGGAGCCGTAGGTGATGAAGTCGCGCAGATATTCAAAACCGTTTTCACGGGTAACCTTGGTTGTCAAAGGCTTACCCGTGGCGCCCTTGCGTAGGACGCCATGGCAACCGGCGCAGCGTTCAAAGTAAATCTGATTGGTCTTTTGATAATCTGCCGCCGACAGATTAGGCACACCTGGTTGACGGCCTGGTTGCTCGACCTGTTGATCGCGCAGGACGTCCAGTTTGGGCGTGTATTGAGCGCCTGGTGAAGTTTGATGTTTTTTTAGATCCGTCTTGGCCGGCGCATCGGCCGAGAAGGCAGTAACGGGGCTGAAGGCCAGCGCAAACGCGACCAACGCTCCAGTCGAATAGTCCTTCATGGAAATTGTCATCTCGATTTCTCCCGAGATTAGGTGGATGAATGAGGATGAGTTTAGAAACCTCAATGGCAAAATCCTTGACCATGGTCATGTCGGTGCGGAAAAAATCGCGGCATCCTTCCGGCACGCTGATGAGGGAACGGAAATGTCATGTGGACGTGGCATCACAGCAAACAAAATTGCCTGTGTCGGAGCCTGAGAGCCCTACTGGTTCTGGGCTTTGTCCTTATTGCTTTGCCCGCTTCGCTTGCCCTGGCAGAACCGGGCGGGCGGATAGGTCCTGAAACCCTGGCTGAAATTTTCCCCGGTGCGGAACGTGCCGGTGCTTTATCCGGCAAACCGCTGGCGGCTTCCGTATTTCGACGCGGTGCCCGGGTCGGCTTTGTTTTCTCTACGCGGGACGTTGTCGCCTCAGTTGGATTTTCCGGCAAGCCAATTGATATCCTGGTTGGGATAACGGAATACGGCATAGTGACTGGCGCCAAAGTTCGTAGCCATAACGAACCAATCCTGGTGATCGGCATTCCGGATCAGGCCTTGCGGCAGTTTGTTGCCGGCTATGCCGGGGTCGATATCCGACGACCGGGGGAATTGCGGGAGGGGGAAAAGTCAGGCCGCCTGCCTGACGCCATTTCAGGTGCGACGATCTCCAGCGCGGTCATCGGGGATTCCATAATTCGCGCCGCCCGCGCCGTGGCACGTAGTCGCGGCCTGTTACAGACTGAGACCAGCAATGTGCGTCTGGATCGGGAAAGCTACGAACCGGCGGACTGGCCGGAATTGCGCGCTGATGGCTCTATCGCGCACTTGCTGTTGAGCCGAGGCAAGATAGAGCAGGCCTATCGAGACCGGGTGACCATTCCAGGCGCGGAGTTTGATGGCAATCGGTCCCCAGACGAATTGTATTCCGAACTTTACGCCGCCTTAGTCACGCCGCCGCGTATTGGCCAGAATCTCGTCGGCAGCCTGGCATTCAACGAGTTGCTGGCAGATATGGGGCCGGATGATCAGGCGATCTTTATCGGCGGCAATGGAATTTATTCCTTCAAAGGGACGCGCTATCGCCGATCTGGCCTTTTTGACCGTATTCAACTGGTCCAGGGCGACAAGATTATTCGCTTGGTCAAACGACACTATCACTTCGTTAACGGCCTCAAGATCTCCGGTGCGCCGCCGCTTCGCGAAATGGGGGTTTTCGTTTTGCCCGCCGATACGGGCTTTGACCCTCTGACCGAATGGCGATTGGAGCTATTGGTCAGCAGGAAAACACGGCAAGGCGGGCTGGTGCATTTGGATTTCCCCTTACCTTATATACTGCCGCCTCAATACCGCCTTGGCCAAGTGGTGGAGCGCCCACAGCCGACGGGTCAAATGGACCGGGTCGTCGCCTATCTGGAACAACAGCTGAATGCGGGGGAGCCGGCCCTTTGGCTGCGCAATTGGCGGGAGCGTACTGGCCGGGTCACGATCCTTCTGGGGCTGCTGTTCATTCTGACTGGTATCTTGGTATTTCAGGATAACCTTGTGCGTCATCAACGGCTCTATCGTCCGGTACGGCTGATATATCTGGCAATCACCCTGGTCTGGCTCGGCTGGTATGCAGGTGCCCAGCTGTCCGTGATCAATGTTCTGACCTTCGCGCAGTCTTTGTTGAGTGGCTTTCGCTGGGAATTCTTCCTGCTTGATCCGCTGATTTTTATTCTCTGGTGCTATGTGGCCATTACCCTTTTGTTCTGGGGGCGGGGGGTGTTTTGCGGTTGGCTTTGTCCTTTTGGGGCACTACAGGAGCTGTTGAACGAGGCCGCGCGGTTCCTGCGCATTCCCCAGATCACAGTGCCATTTGCCTTGCATGAACGCTTATGGCCGATCAAACACATCATCTTCCTTGGTCTGTTCGCGGTCTCGCTGCATTCAACTGTCATGGCCATTGCGGGCTCGGAAATGGAGCCGTTCAAGACCGCCATCTCCATGCATTTCATCCGCCATTGGCCGTTCGTGGCCTATGTGGGCGGGCTGTTGTTCCTGGGCCTGTTTATCGAACGGTTCTTCTGTCGCTACCTCTGCCCCTTGGGCGCGGCGCTGGCGATCCCGGCCCGCCTGCGCATGTTCGAATGGTTGAAGCGGCGCTTTCAGTGCGGCCACGATTGCAAACTTTGCGCAACCCGCTGCACGGTGCAGGCCATTCATCCCAATGGTTCGATCAACCCCAACGAATGCATCTACTGCCTAGCCTGCCAGGCGAACTTTTTTGACAACCGGGTTTGTCCGCCCTTGGTCGCGAAGCGCAAGCGCCGGGAAATGCGGGCACGTAATAGCGCGCCCCTACAAAAAAAGGCTGGGTCATGAGAGATATGCTTTCACCTTCCCTTTCGCGCCGGCGTTTCCTGAGCATTGCCGCAGTCGCCAGTGCTGCCTTGATGCCGGGCGCTGCCGGGTCACGAGCGAACCGATTCGAATGGCGGGGCGGGGCCCTGGGCGCCCAAGCGGCCATTGTTCTCTATCATCATGACCAGGCCGAAGCTGAAGCCGCCATTGCCGCGTCTTTGGCAGAGATCAGACGCCTCGAAGGCGAATTTAGCTTGTATCAAGCCGGTTCGGCATTGCTGCGACTAAATGCCGCCGGGCGGATATCCTGGCCGTCCCACGACATGCGGCGGCTGTTGCAGCTGTCAAAGAGCTATAGCGATCTGAGCGAGGGCGCTTTTGATCCGACCATTCAGCCCCTTTGGCAGCTCTATGCAGAGCATTTTTCTACCCATGCCAGCGCACCATCGCCTGAAGCCATCAAGGCCGCACTGCAATTGGTCGACTATCGCCGTATCAGTATCAAGGCATCGGAAATCCGTCTGCAGCCGGGTATGTCACTGACCCTGAACGGTATCGCGCAGGGCTATATTACGGATCGGGTGGCAGCCCTGCTGCGCGCCCGTGGCTGGGATGATGTGTTGTTGAATTTGGGTGAAATCCGCGCCTTGCCGGGCAGGTCCTGGTCTATAGGTTTACCAGGCAGCCACAACAGATTGGAACTGAACAACGCCGCGATCGCAACCTCGTCGGGGCCCAGCAGTCCCTTTGGCGCAGCCGGTGAGGTCCATCATCTACTGCATCCCGCAACCGGGCGCAGCGGCGGGCGCTATAACACCGTCAGCGTTTTGGCCGGCACCGCCGTGGCCGCCGACGCCCTATCGACGGCGCTGTTCCTGGCCCCGCCCGAACAGGCGATGGATCTGCTCCGCCAGGGTGGTGGACAGCAGGCCTGGCTGCGACCGTTTGGCCGCAAGACGCTGCACTTGACGGCGGTCAATTAAACTTCTGGCCCACCGACGTAGCATCATTCATCGGCCTGAATAGGCATTGGTTTTCCAAACGGTCCTTTGAAGGGGATGGTGATGAGCAATCAAAATACAGAAGCCGGCACCACGCCGGAAGAACGGGTGCCCGCCATGCAACGGTTACTCGATAACCCATTTCTGCTGCTCTTTATGGGCGTGGCCACACCGGCCGCGTTTTACCTGCTCTGGGGGGTGATGGAATTGTCTCAGATCCCTCTGGCGCCGCAATAGATCAATAGGGAGGTAGAGAAAATGGCAATTACCCCTCCAACAAATCGTCTGTGGTGGAAGGAACCGCTGTCGGGCGTGGAAATAACCTGGATCGGCATCGCCTTTATATGGGGCCTTGTCATGTTTGGCACCATGGTGGGCTGGCATTTCGTCGGCAAACAGAATCTTTCGAACGAGACCTATCGCATCGATCCAAATGTCTTCGGTGAGAAAGTCGAAGCCATGGTCGAACGGTATCAGGTTCGGGAAGAAGGTGACACGGGCGTTCCCGTGGTCCGCCCCCCACCAGGCTCGGACGTTTATATGCTGTCGCGGCTGTGGGAATGGTGGCCGGTGCTGGAGCTGGAAAAAGACCAGACCTATCGCCTGCATCTGTCGTCCATGGACTGGCAGCATGGTTTCTCATTGCAACCGCAGAACATCAATATCCAGGTGCATCCCGGATATGACTTTGTATTGACGATAACGCCGGATAAGAGCGGCGAATATGCGGTCGTCTGTAACGAATTCTGTGGCATCGGCCATCACACGATGGTCGGCAAAATTCACGTCGTCGATAAATAAAAGGGGCTGATGATGGCTGTTGATACACAAGCACCATCGCGCGGGTTCATAGGCGCTAGCTATAGAACCTGCCCGGAAACCGGGTTGAAGGTCTGTTCCCAGGCCGAAGCCTTAATCAAGGTGAACGCCGTCGTGGCGGTTGTTTTCCTCGCCGTTGGTGGCCTGTTCGGCCTTTTGGTGGCGTTAACCCGTTGGCCGGCGGTGCATCTGCTGCCTGCCGATTGGTTCTATCTGCTGCTTACTGCCCATGGTGCCGATGTTCTGTTGTTCTGGATCATCTTTTTTGAAGTCGCGGTGTTGTATTTTGCCTCCGCCATCATATTGAACTGTCGATTGGCGGCACCAAAATTCGCCTGGCTGGCCTTTGTGTTGATGGTAGTTGGTGCCATCCTGGCCAATGTGGCGGTGTTGCAGGGCGAATCAAGCGTCATGTTCACCTCTTATGTGCCCATGCAGGCGGCACCCCATTTCTATCTGGGGCTGATCGTTTTTGCGGTAGGTACATTGATTGCCGTGTTCTGTTTCTTTGGCACCCTTGTTATCGCCAAGGAGGAAGGCAGTTATGAAGGCTCCGTCCCCTTGGTTACCTTTGGTGCCATCACGGCGGCAATTATTGCGGTCTTCACCATTGCCTCGGGCGCGATCATCCTGATCCCCACATTTCTGTGGTCGGTCGGCTACATCAGCCACATTGATCCCCTGATGTACAAGGTGATCTGGTGGGGCATGGGACATGCCTCGCAACAGATCAATGTCTCGGCCCAAGTAGCGATCTGGTATGCGATTGCAGCCATGTTGCTGGGTGCCAAGCCGTTGTCCGAGAAGGTCTCCCGCATGGCTTTCCTGATGTATATTCTATTCCTGCAATTGGCCTCTGCCCATCATCTGTTGGTGGAACCGGGCGTCAGTTCCGAATGGAAGATCTTCAACACCTCATACGCCCTGTATCTCGCTGTCCTGGGCAGCATGATCCACGGCATGAGCATTCCCGGTGCCATGGAGGCCGCGCAACGGCGCAATGGCTTCAACAACGGCATCTTTGAATGGCTGCGTAAGGCACCGTGGGGCAACCCGGCCTTTTCAGGCACCATGTTGTCGATCGTGATCTTCGGCTTTCTGGGCGGCATCACCGGTGTCATCATGGGTACGGAACAGTTGAACCTGATCATGCACAACACTTTGTATGTACCGGGTCACTTCCATGCCACGGTGGTCGGCGGCACGACGCTTGCCTTCATGGCGATCACCTATCTGCTGGTGCCGCTGATCTTCCGCAAAGAGATCATGTTCAAGACCATCGCCCGTTGGCAGCCGTATGTATTCGGCGGCGGCATTGCGGGGATCTCGTTGTTCATGATGGGCGCGGGCACTCTTGGTGTCGCGCGGCGGCACTGGGACATCGGCTTTTCCGATGCGGCGATGAGCTTTGATTATCCGGCAACGGCCTTCCTGATGATGGGCCTGAACGGTATCTCCGCCATTTGTGCCGCAGTGGGCGGGGTGATGTTCGTGGTCGTGATCGTGTCTTCGGTCTTTTTCGGCAAAGAACGGACGCCGGAATCCATTGCTGCGTTCCCCACTCTGCCGAAAACCGGCAGCGCGGAGACCGTCACGACATATGGCAGCGAAACACACGCGAAATTGCCGGGCACCATCGTCCTGGTCAGCGTCTTCTTCGTAGCTTTCGTCCTCTACTACTACGTCAACTGGAAGTACCTATCAGAGGTCTGGCCACTTAGCTGATCTCTGTTCTTTGGGGAGCGGACCTTATGGTTCCCTCCAGGCCCTCCTGGTCCGCTCCCAACTTTCTGGAATTCACATTTGCCGCGTTAAGGGGAGACGACAAAATGGCCGGCACATTCAGCCAACTACACAACGTCTTCAAGCTGCGCATTGGCTTTGCCATCATGCTGACCGCATTGGCCGGCCTGGCGATGACACCGAACGCGGATTTATCCCTATTCGAAGTAACCTCCCTGGCCCTCGCGGTGTTGGTCTCAGCTGCCGCCGCGGGGGCCCTTAATCAATATTTGGAACGGGATTTGGACGGTGCCATGGCGCGCACGGCCAATCGTCCCTTTGTCACCGGGTTCTATAAGCCCGGGCCGAAATGGGTCATCGCGATCACGCTGTTGTTGGCGGGCGCTGTCATCCTGGCCTGGTCGGTGTTGAATTTCGCCACGGCGCTGTATGTCTTTCTGGGCGCGTTCTTTTACGGCGTGGTCTATACGGTCTGGCTGAAACGTCGGACCTGGATGAATATTGTTGTTGGCGGCCTGTCGGGCAGTTTCGCGGTTCTGGCGGGTGTCGCCGCGGCCGATCCCGATCTGGCGACCGCGCCGGTCCTCCTCGCCGTAGTGCTGTTCCTGTGGACCCCACCGCATTTTTGGAGCTTGGCCATGGCCCTGCACAAGGACTATGCCGCCGCGAAGGTCCCCATGCTGCCCGTGGTTATTGGTGACGGGCCCGCCGCGCGGGTCATCCTGGCCCATACGGTCGCCCTGGTAGCACTGTCTTTGTTGCCGTTTTTCTTTGGCATGGGTTGGCTATATCTGGCAGGCGCCGCACTGGGTGGCGGCTATTTCATCTGGCGTGCGATCCAGTTGGTTGGAAATCCCGGCCCGGCCCTTGCCATGAAGACATTCTTTGCCTCGCTTATCCAGTTGACCATGCTGTTGGTCGTTGCAGGCGCCGACCCTTGGGTCATGAGGCTGCTATGATCAAAGAGGGCATATGGGGCATTGGCGCGGCTTTGTTGACGACTGTCACGGCCATGGCCCCTTCCCTATCTTGGGCAGTTGCACCGCCGCTGTTGGACGAGCAAGGTGCCCTGGCCACAAGCCAGGCCGCGATTGGCGGACAGCTAGATAATTTTCGCTTCGTCGATAGCGATGGACAAACCGTGCATCTAAGCGATTACGCCGGCAAACCATTGGTTATCAATCTGATTTATACCGCCTGCATTCGCAGCTGCCCCGTCATCGTACAGACCCTGGCTGACGCCGTCGTGGATGCCCAAGGTGCCCTGGATGCGGACAACTTTAACATTATCACTGTTGGCTTCGATGCAGGCTCCGACACGCCGGACCGTATGCGTTCCTTTGCCCGCAGCCAGGGAATTGATTTGCCCAACTGGCGTTTTCTATCCAGTGACGGGCGGACCATTGAAAAGCTGGCTAAGCAACTGGGGTTTGTCTATTACGCCTCCACCCAGGGGTTCCAGCACCTGGCCCAGGTCAGTGTACTGGACAGCGAAAGCCGTCTGTATAGACAGGTTTATGGCGAATATTTTGACAGCCCGTTTCTTGTTGAGCCCCTGAAGGACCTGGTTTTTGGCCGGGGTCGGACGGTGACCGACCTGACCGGATTAATCAATCGATTGCGTTTGTTCTGCACCCTTTATGACCCGGCGGCACAACGTTATCGCTTTGACTATTCCGTTTTTATCGGCCTCGGCATCGGACTTGCCGCATTAACCGCCGTGGGCAGTATTCTGGTGCGCAATCTATGGCGCAGGCGATCCGGCTTCCGGGGCCCCGAGCCCCGGGCCGAGCAGAGTTGACCGGGGCGGAACGGGGCTAAGTGGGATTAGGGGAAAGGGGATACAGGTGTTAGCACTACAATCGCCATTGCGGGCCATTTTTAGCCCTCTCGAATCCGGGCTGGACGAGATATTCGGGCCCGACTGGAACCCGATGTACCATCTTGGTGCCTTGGGGTTTTTCTATTTCTGGGTCGTCGCGGTCAGCGGCATCTATGTCTATATTTTCTTCGACACAGGCATCTCGGAAGCCTACGCCTCGGTCGAATACCTGACGCACGACCAGTGGTACTTGGGCGGCGTCATGCGCTCTTTGCATCGCTATGCTTCTGACGGCATGGTGGCCATGATGATGTTGCACATGGTGCGGGAATTCTCCCTCGACCGGCATCGAGGTGCCCGCTGGTTTACCTGGTTCACTGGTGTGCCGATCCTCTGGCTTGTGGTGATCAGTGGCATTACGGGCTATTGGCTGGTCTGGGATACCCTGGCCCAATATGTCGCTACGGCAACCACGGAATGGCTGGATTGGATGCCGATTTTCGGCGAATCCATAGCCCGTAATTTCCTTTCCCCAGAACTATTGGATGATCGGTTTTTTACCTTGATGGTGTTTCTGCACATCGCCGTACCGTTGATCCTGCTGCTTGTCCTGTGGATCCATCTGCAACGTGTTGCCAAGCCGGAAATTTTTCCCGCCCGTGGACTGGCCCTGGGCACATTCGGTATGCTGTTGGGGTTATCCCTCGCCTGGCCGGCCCTAAGCCAGGGGCCTGCCGATCTGGCCCGTGTCCCGGCGCAGGTCGGACTTGATTGGTTTTATCTGAT
>Ga0233439_10002455_pt1 | contig 20890 bp, 15 predicted proteins | sample SI_123_September_6_FD_182713 | JGI IMG/M metagenome (GOLD analysis project Ga0233439, IMG submission 182713) | Seawater microbial communities from Saanich Inlet, British Columbia, Canada - SI_123_September2016_100_MG | ecosystem: Environmental > Aquatic > Marine > Inlet | place: Canada: British... | reverse complement strand
TGCGCGCACCATTGCGGGTCCTGAAGTTCCGCCATGTCGAAGACGTCGTTCGGATCGGCCTTTTCCTGATCCCCCATCCAGACCCAAACAATACCGTGTTTTTCATGAATCTGATAACTTTCAACAACGGCCTGCGCCGGCACACCGGCCTGGCCTGGAACACGGACGCATTTGCCGGTGCAGTCAAAAGTCATGCCGTGATAACCGCATTGCACCTCATCACCGATGCGCTTGCCCATAGAAAGCGGTAGCTGGCGATGCGGACAGCGATCCTCCAAGGCAATGACCTGGCCCGTCGTGGCGCGAAACATCAGCAAATTTTCTTCCAGGATTAATACCCGACGCAGCTCGTCACCAAATTCCGAGGCCCAACCGGCGACATACCAGGCGTTTTTAACATATTCCACTTGCCCTATCCTCCAATCGGAAACCCCATTATCTATAATGGCGTCCTGCCAAGCCATCAACTTCTATCCAACTCGGTCTATATCGCCTGGTGATCGCCCTGACTTTCGTTGTGGGTCAAGGGCGCTATATGCTCGAGACGTACAAACAGGAGATTTGCGGCGTCCATCCGCGGACCACGCAAAATCAGTTACGTGGTCTTTGTGGTTTGTCGCTTCCCGATATCATTGGCTGGTGATAGGCTTGTATAAGAGATTGCATACAGGTTTCAAATTAGGAACATCCCATGGCTGAACTAAAACTGGCCTATCAAGCAAATTGCAACAGCATCGGCGTCGTCGGTCGGTCTATTTGCAATGCCCGCAATCATCACTGGGTCGCCGAAAACTCTGGCGGCGAAGCAGTCGGGGCGGGCGAGTTGTTTTGTGCGTCCATCGCCGCATGCGCAGTGAATATGGTTGAGACAATCGCCAACACCGATAAACGCGACCTCGATAGCATGGAAGTCAATGTCGCGGCTTATCGTGATTTCGACAAGCCCAGCGGTGATGTCTCACTTTACGATGAGGTGCGGATACAATTCCAGATGTGGGGCGTGAGCGACGATGATGCGCGCTTCTTGGTCAAGACATGGAAGCAACGCTGACCCATCTACGGTTCAGTCGCCGTGGCGACTGCAGACACAATCGTGGACTTTACCGCGCATACCACAGCGCGGCCTCAGTAAGACTGCTTGGTCGCTGTTGGCAGCACCGGGGAATTCCGTCGCCCGTCGCATGGCCAAAGGGGGTGCAACGCCACCTTTGCCCATCATAGCGCTGTATAGTAGGCTTGCCCTAAATCAAGGGAGGTTGAAATTGTGCCATTGACTGGGGGATGTGGTTGCGGTGCCGTCCGTTACCGGATCGGCGTGGAGGCGATGTTCACACATGCCTGTCACTGTATGGATTGCCAAAGGACCACCGGCAGCGCATTTGTTATTCACAGCGTTTATGCCAGAGATGATTTGCAAATTGTTGGGGAGACCCAGGCGGCCATATTGCCTAGTGGCAGCGGTGCCGGCTGTGAACTGCATTTCTGTGCCAAATGCGGCACCTATATCTGGTGTCGATACCTTTATCACAAGGTGGATGTGATTGCCCTGCGTGTCGGGACCCTGGATGACACCAGCAAAGTAAAACCTCGGGCGCATATCTTCCTCCGTAGCAAACAGGCATGGCTCGAACTGCCTGCTGATGTGCCAACCTTTGAAGGTGCCTTGGACCGCGATGCCGTCTGGCCTGTTGAGAGCGTGGAAAGATACAACGCAACGCGTCCCGGTGGCTAACCGGCAAACCGCAAATTTCGTTCGATATATAATTGAGACGCGACCGCTTACAGGGATGAGCGGGCACAAATCTGAGGTACTTTCGGTGATAATTTTGCCAAGGGAGAGCCATCATCGGAAAAACTGACTTGCGGCCGTCTCGCGTTTGGTTCGCCGCCATGCCAGCAGTTTTGGCGGTGTTGTGGAGCACGGGGTTCATCGGCGTGAAATTTGGCCTGCCCTATGCCGAACCGGCGACCTTTCTCGCCTATCGCTGTACTCTGGTGGCCGCCATTCTGATCCTGGTTGCCGCGATCACGCGGGCACCCTGGCCAAAGTCACCTGCTGCCTACTTGCATCTGATCGTCGCCGGGCTGCTACTGCAGGCCGTCAATCTTGGCTGCGTGTTCTTTGCCATTGATCAGGGCGTCGATGCCAGTGTCACCGCCCTGATCAATGGTTTGCAACCCGTTCTGGTGGCAATTATCGCCGTGTCGGTATTGGGGGAGAGGTCATCCATCGGGCAATGGCTGGGGTTCGGGCTGGGGTTGGGCGGGGTCGCCATGGTGGTATGGCGCAAACTTGAACTCGGGGTTGGCACACCTTTGGGAATGTCGCTGTCAATCTGCGCTCTGTTGGGCCTGAGTATTGGCGTGATCTATCAAAAAAAATTCTGCGACGAGATGGATTTGCGCACGGGCATGGCGGTACAAACCGCCGCCGCCGCCATCGCCATGTGGTTTGTCTCGTCTTGGTTGGAAACAGGGGCGATCGACTGGACGGGAGAGTTCATATTTGCCTTTGTCTGGTTGAGCGTCGTCTTGTCCTTGGGCGCAATCACATTGTTGCTCTACCTCATTCGCCGTGGCCAGGCAGCCCGGGTTTCCAGTCTCTTTTTCCTTGTTCCACCCGCCGCAGCCGTCTTCTCGTATTTCATGTTTGACGAAACCTTTGGTCCCATCGCCTTGATTGGCATGATTGTCTCGGTGATCGGGGTGGCATTTGTGAACCGGTTTTCCTGACACTAACGCGTTTTCGGACAATTGTGACGTCATTCCCATGAGGGCGCGCCAGGGCTGAATTTTATCTGATTTAAAACTCTGCGATCTGCTTTGCCGTGGGTTCGGCACAACAATACCACGGCTCACTCAAACACGGTTTGTGGTCTGATCCATCCAATGCGACAGGCAGATCGAGACTGGGTGGGTTCAGGCCACAGGCTGCATGCGCCAGTCGCCAAATTTCACCGAAAATTTGTCGCCGCGTAGCGCCTTCAGTATCTCCGGCCTCCGCAGCCGCACTCACCTGAGCATGCAGCGCGTCCATGGCAGGGTCCGGGTGCGACCATTGATAGCTGAGTGCCGCCGCATCGAATTCGCCGAGGTGTTGCCGCATTTCTTCTACGTCTAAAAGCCTTGAGCCTTCAGGAATTAATAGCCGAATGGTCAATTGCACGGGCGCCACATAATCAACCATGCCCTGGTCCACCAAAAGCCGAAGCAGGTCGAGATAACCTTCCCGCGAACTCCAGGGCAAAAATGGGATAAAAGTTGGTGATAGGGTTAGGTTCGCACGAGCTGCCATTTTAATGACTTGGACAAAATCATCACGGGTGTGGCCCTTGTCGAGGATATCAAGGACCCGATCATCGACAGACTCAACCGCAGTTGTGACGAAAAGACAGCCAGTCCGCACCAACGTATCAAGGTGATTGGCATGCTTTAATAGGTGCTCGACCTTGATTGTGGCGTCATAAGATAACTCCGGAAATTCCGCATGTAGTGCCTCGACCACAGGGATCGCATGGCCGATGCCATTGAAGAAATCCGGATCACCAAATGTGATGTGTTCGGCACCAGCATCGACTTGCTGGCGAATATCGTCGATCACCAATTGTGGCGGCACTATACGAAACTTACCATCATAGACAGGGACCACGGGGCAGTGGCGGCAAAGGTGCTTGCAGCCACGACTGGCCTCTGTGTAACCCACGGTCCGGCGGGCGTTTTGTCCCATGTCAACATGGGCATATTGGGAAAGCGCCGCCAAACCATCGCGCCGGGGCAAACGAAATTCCTGTTTGGCCAAAGATATCAGCGGATCAGATTGTGCCGCATCAAAGGCCGGACCATTGCTGGATAGACGTCTATATAGATTGACCAGGCCGCCTTCGAATTCGCCGCCAAGGATGGTCCCACCGCCCAACTCTGTCCGCAGATATGCCTCGTTCAATGGTGCGTAAAGACCATAAAAACACAGGTGCGCTGACGGATTGATAGACCGTATGCGTGGCACGGCCATACTGGCTATGCGTGTTGCTGTGTGCATGGGTAGGTAGATGGCAATCAGCCCGGCAGCGCCTATGGCTATTTCATCGAACGCATCCACCGCCAAATCAAGGCAATGTACATCCGCCCCCGCGTCCGCAAGAAAGGCTGCCGGAGACGCCAGCCCAAAGGGCTGATGGCCAAGTTCATAGGTCGATAGAAGCAAGACGTTCATGGTTTTGGTACTTCAAAATTTGAGTGGGGGATAATTAAGGCGTCTGCGCCAAGCAAGACCGCTATACCACATCCCGCACGAGCTAAGAAGGTTCGATGCTACGAGTAAAGCTGACATTAACCGGACGCGTTCTCTGGTTTTTTGATAAGAGTGATTGGTCCCGGCCCGAAACCCCGCCGTCGCTGATCCAAATGGCAGGATATTCGCCCATGATCGCGTGACATTTCCCTTTAGATCCCATGCCGCGACAAAGCTCCGGACATCAGTTTTCTGGTATTTGGGTCTGAAAACGGAAAGGCATCAAAAAAATCGGCCTGACTGGCAGTTGGCTTTCTTTGCCGGGTGCTTGCCACCCATTGGGAGGCCTTCTTGTCGTTTTGATTTAATGAATGCGCAATCACGGCGATCAGGTAAATCAGGAAATGTGCCCCCGGCGCACGGGCGGCCTTTTCGGCCCAGAAAGCCGCACTTTCATAATCGCATTCAATTACAAAGGATATGGCCCGCGTCCCCAGCATCCCATAAAGCAGAGGGTCAAGGGGGCTTAACGACATTGAGATATCAACAAAGTCATGCGAGCTGTCGGCCCGCCCCGAGAGCATATCCGCAAATGCACGGGAATAAAAACCTTGGGCATAATTGGGGCTCAGTGATGTTGCCCGTTCCAGCCAATCGATACCGAATTCGGGCTCACCCTGCAGCCAGAACGAACGCCCCATGGTCAGATTGGCAAAAGGATCATAGGGGTCGAGTTCCAGGCTGCGTTCGGCAAATCGGCGGGCGTCTAGTGCGGCCTTATCGGGCGCGTTGTTGTATTTTACGAAGGCATCCTGAAAATTTGTAAACGACAGTCCCGCATAGGCTCTGGCAAAACTGGGTTCCTGGGCGACCGCGCTTTTGAACAGGGCGGTTGCCTTTGCATTGTCCTGTCTGGTGAAGCGATACATGTGATGTAGTCCTAGATGGTAATTCGACCATGCATCCAGGCTTTCGGGCACCCCCAAACGGGCGACGCGGGCTTCATTCATGGGGATGTGAATTTCCAGTGACGGCACCACGTGGGCAACAATCTCGGCCCTGATTTCATGGACATCATCAATGGTGGCGGCAAACCGCTCCCCCCACACGACGCCCCCGTCGTTGACGTCCGATAGCTCAACCGTAACAGCGATGGTCCGGTCCGAGATTTCGACCGAGCCCACCAGACAATAGCGTACGCTGAGCGCCTTGCCGATCTCGCGGACATTCGGGTCAGGTTCGCGAAACTGAAAGGCAGAGCCGCGGGCGATGACGAAAAGCCAGCGCAGACGAGAAAGCGCCTGGGTGATCTCATGCGGGATGGCATCGGCAATTGCCCCGTGATCGCCGGGTGCGCCAAGCAATTGAAATGGCAGAACCGCGATGGAGGGCTTGGTATCCGCCTTGGCCTCAAGCTCCAACCTGTCCGAGGGCCCAATCTGTTCCGGGCTTTGCGCGATGCGATCCTCAGTGCGGCCTGATACAGCCGCGACAAACCGGAAACCCCGCCCATAAATCGTACGAATACTATTCTGGGCGGCACCATCGTCCCCCACCGCATGACGCACCAGCTTGATACGACTGGCAATGGAGCTGTCAGAGACGGCACGCCCGTCCCAAATGGTTTCGACAATTTCGTCCTTCGTGACCAACCTTTCGCTATTTACGATAAGCAACTCAAGCAGGGAAAATACCTGAGGCTCCAACGGGACCAATTCGCCGCTCCGCCTAAGCTCGAATTTCTCAGGGTCGAGTTCGAAATTATTGAACCGATATCTCATAATTCGAAAAAATAGACCAAAAAACGCCTCTTCGACAGGAAATCTTCAGGGTTTCGTCAAGCTTGCCTGACTGTATTGGCATAGCCTGTTTTTCGTTGGTATTGGGCGATCCGAGAGTTTACCGTCGGTCCGGTGAAGGAAAAGCGGCCTGCCCCATACTAGGTTACGGGGCGACGAGGCGCTTTTCGATTGATCAGGTATTGCACCAGATTGAATTTTGAACAAAAAGCGAGGAATTGATTATGGCTTCTCAAACAAAGATACAGACCCGCGATGGACGTGGAAAGTTATTCGACAGCATTTTGGACACGATTGGCGACACCCCTTGTATCCGTGTGAATAATTTGGCGCCCGATGGTGTGCAAATGTATGTGAAGGCAGAATTTTTTAACCCTGCGGCTTCAGTCAAGGACCGCCTTGCCCTCAATATCATCGAAGAGGGCGAACGTAGCGGTAAACTCAAACCCGGTCAGACGATTGTTGAAGCCACCAGCGGCAACACGGGCATCGGCCTTGCCATGGTCTGCGCGCAAAAGGGCTATCCGTTGGTCGTGACCATGGCCGATAGTTTTTCCATTGAGCGGCGCAAGTTGATGCGCATTTTGGGTGCAAAAGTTGTCCTGACCCCGCGGGCGGAAAAAGGCTTTGGGATGTACCAAAAAGCGGTGGAGCTGGCCGAAGCCAATGGTTGGTTCCTGGCCGGTCAGTTCGAAACAAAGGCAAATTCCGACATCCATGAAGCCACGACAGGACGGGAAATTATCGCTGATTTCGCCGGCAGTCGACTCGATTATTTCGTTACCGGCTACGGTACCGGCGGTACGGTCACTGGCACGGCACGGGTGTTGCGAAAAGAACGGCCGGAAACCAAAATCATCCTGGCCGAACCTGCGAATGCACAGCTCGTCGGCAGCGGCGAAGTACAAAGCCGTGGTGACGGCGGCGCGCCTGCCAGCAGCCATGGTGCGTTTGAGCCGCATCCTATTCAAGGCTGGACCCCGGATTTTATCCCCCTCGTCCTGCAAGAATTCCTTGATGCCGGAAGTTACGACGAATTGGTCCCGATCCCCGGTCCCGAAGGCGTCGCCTGGGCCCAGAAACTTGCACGCCAGGAAGGCATTCTGACCGGCATCTCCGGCGGGGCAAGTTTCGCCGTCGCCATGCAGATCGCCGAAAAGGCAGCGCCTGGATCGGTCATCCTGTGCATGCTGCCCGACACCGGCGAACGCTATATGACCACGCCGTTGTTCGAAAGCATTGTCGAAGACATGGACGAAGAAGAAGTGGCTTTGTCCCGGTCAACGCCAGGCTTCCAAATGGATTGATCCCGGCCCTCGTGAAAGGTTGAAATTGTGCCACGATTGGAAGAAACCCTTGATCCCAGCGATTGGGAGGGGATGCGTCGATTGTCTCATCAAATGATCGATGATGCCGTCGACTATACCCGTGGCGTGCGCGAACGGCCCGTATGGCAGGCAATGCCCGAAGCCGTTCGCGCCAATTTCGCCGGCCCGATGCCGACCCAACCCAGCCCTGCGGATGATGTTTATGGGCTGTTGATGGAAAACATGATGCCCTACCCCATGGGCAACATTCATCCACGATTTTGGATGTGGTACATGGGCTCCAGTAATTTCACAGGCGCCATGGGGGATTTTCTGGCGGCAATTCTCGGCTCCAACCTTGGCGGCGGGAACCATGCGGCGGCTTTGATCGATCAGCAGGTCGTTGATTGGTTAAAGCAGATGGTGGGTTTCCCAAAGCAGGCGAGCGGAACGTTGGTGAGCGGCGGATCGGCGGCCAATATTGTTGCCCTGACAGTGGCGCGCAATGAAATGGCTGGATCCAATGTCCGTGAAAACGGTATTGGGGGTATCGAAAAGCCGCTCCGCTTCTATGCCTCGGATCAAGTCCATGGCTGCCATCAAATCGCTGTTGAGACGTTGGGACTTGGCAACAAGGCCTTGCGCAGAATTCCGTCTTTAGCGGACTGTTGCATGGATATCGATGCCCTGCGATCCGCGATCGCGGAAGACCGCGCGACCGGTTTTAAGCCGGCTTGTATAATTGCGACTGCGGGCACGGTGAATACTGGCGCCATCGATGATCTGCGGCAATTGGCGGCGCTTTGCCGTCGGGAAAATCTGTGGTTCCACGTCGATGGCTGCATCGGCGCGCTGCTTGCCATTGCGCCCGAAAACAAGCATCGGGTCATGGGGATGGAGCTGGCGGATTCAATTGCCCTGGATCCCCATAAATGGCTGCATGCACCGTTTGAAGTCGGCTGTGCCCTGGTGCGCGATGCAAAGGCCCACATCGGTGCCTTTTCGCTGACACCTGAATATCTGGAAACTGCGGAGCGGGGCATCGCGGCGGCGCCTTGGCTATTCGACTATGGCGTCCAGACGTCCAGAGGCTTTAAGGCGCTCAAAGTCTGGATGGCATTACAGGAACATGGGGTGGAAAAGTTCGGTCGTTTGATCGACCAAAATGTCGCCCAGGCGGCCTATCTCACAGACCTGATCGAGGCTAACCCCAAGCTGGAGTTGGCCTCGGATACCACCATAAATATCGTTTGCTATCGTTATGAACCGAAAAATATTTCTGCGGCAGCGTTGAAGCATCTGAACACGGAGATTATGCTGCAGATGCAGGAGACTGGCGTTGCGGCGGTTTCGGATACAACCGTTCATGGCAAGCATTGTTTGCGGGTCGCCATAAACAATCACCGCACGGTCAGGGAAGATCTGGATATTCTCGTCGCGGAAACCGTTCGTCTGGGTAATTCCCTGATGGCGGACGGACAAATCCGATTACAGGGGTGAAACTGCGGGCGGCATGGCCTCGGTTTAATGAGGGTAAGCGGGGATGAGCGACGATATTCGTCAATGGTTGGCAGATCTCGGACTGGAGAGATATGCTGACGTGTTTGTTGAAAATGAAGTCGATCAAGCCTCCCTTCCCTATATTTCAGACGATGACCTTAAGGAAATGGGCGTTGCCTTAGGGGCGCGGCGTCGCCTGCTTGGCTTGGCGAGGTCCCAAAACGATGCTACCTCACCTGAAAATAACGGCATGGAAGACGGGCAGGAACGGCGCTCGACAGTGGCCGAGAGACGGCAGTTGACGGTGATGTTCTGTGATCTGGTCGGCTCAACAGCCCTGTCGCGGCAACTGGATCCCGAAGACCTGCGCGATGTTATGCGGCGTTATCAGGACGCGGTGGCGGGCGCAGTGTCCCGCTATGGCGGGCATGTGGCCAAGTATCTCGGCGATGGGGTCCTGGCATATTTTGGTTGGCCCCAAGCCTACGAGGATCAGGCGGAACGCTCCGTGCGGGCGGGATTGGACGCCATCGCCGCGGTCGCTGCGGTCCGGTTGGCCGATAATGTTGCGTTGGCAGCGCGTGTTGGAATTGCCACGGGCCAAGTCGTCGTTGGAGACCTCGTCGGTGAAAGTGGACGGGACACCGAAGCGGTGACGGGTGAAACACCAAATCTTGCCGCCCGCCTTCAAGGTGTCGCCGAACCTGGTCAGGTCGTTATCAGTGAGACGACATTGCACCTGGTCAGACAAGCCTTTGCCGTCGATGATTTGGGTCGACACGAGATGAAAGGCTTTGACGATACGGTGCAGGCCTGGACCATCACAGGTGAGGTTACGGCCGAGAGCCGGTTCGATGCCGCACGTGGCGCGGTGCTGACGGATATCGTCGGGCGTGAAGCGGAATTACAAATGCTGTTCGAACGCTGGCTGTCAGTGGAAGCAGGCGACGGCCAGGTCGTGCTGCTATCTGGTGAAGCCGGCATCGGCAAATCAAGATTGTTGCAGGACCTACGCGACAGAGTTTCAGAACATGTCCACGTTCGTGTCCGTTACCAATGTTCCCCGTATCATACAAACAGCGCTCTTCATCCAACGATCCAGCATTGGGCACGGGCTGCCGGCTTTACCCCGGACGATGACGGTGCCGGAAAGCTCGACAAACTTGAAGCTCTCTTGGCCGAAACAACGGACGACTTCAAGGGCGACGCGCCTCTATTCGCCAATCTCCTCTCATTGCCTTTCCAGGAACGCCATGGTGGCCTCACCCAATCGCCACAGGAAATCAAGGAGCGCCTGCTAAATGCGCAAGTTTCGCATGTCCTCAACCTGGCGAAACTTAGCCCGGTTCTGTTCCTCTTTGAGGATGTTCATTGGATAGATCCGACAAGCCTGGAGCTGCTGAAATTGATTATAGAGCGGCTTCGGAATGCGAGAGTTTTGCTCGTCATCACGCACCGGCCGGATTGGCAACCCAATTTCGCGGATAGTGATCATATGACGACGCTGGAGCTCAGACGACTGGGAAAGGCGCAGGGTGCTGAAATTGTTCGCGCGATTGTCGGCGACAAGATCTCTGATGACGTGGTCAATCGTATCGTTGAGCGGACCGACGGTGTGCCGCTGTATATTGAAGAGCTGACCCGCGCCGTGCTGGGCGCCAATGAAATGGATGCGACGAATGGAACGTCGGGACCCATAAATATTCCCGAATCTTTACAGGATTCGTTGATGGAACGCCTGGATCAACTTGGTGATGCCAAGGAAGTGGCCCAGGTCGGCAGCGCCATCGGACGTGAATTTTCCTATCAAATGACGGCAGCCGTCATTCCACAATCGGAACAGTTTTTGCAGGAAAGTTTGCTTAAACTGGCTGAATCCGGCGTCGTCTTCGAACGCGGTGTTGGCAGGGAGGCACGCTACGTTTTTCGCCATGCGTTGGTTCAGGAAGCCGCGCACGGAAGCATGCTGATAAGCCGCCGCCGCAGCCTGCATTTGGCGATCGCACAAGCGCTCGTCAGTCTCTTTCCTGATATGGAAACTTTACAACCAGAGTTATTGGCGCGCCACTACGACCTCGCCGAACACTATGACGAAGCGATAAAATATTTTGAATTGGCCGGCCGTAAAGCTTCTGCTGCCTCTGCCAATGCGGAGGCCATCGCACATTTCCAATACGCCATCGATCGCTTACCTGATCTTTCCGTCGCCGATGACAACACACGGCAGAAAATTGAATTCGGGTTGCGCGCCGCATTGGGCGTACCGTTAATCGCGCTTAAAGGTTATGCCTCGAAAGACGTCGAAGATAACTACCTCCGGGCGCAATCAGTCGCCGGCGACGAAATCAAAACCGAAACCTATTTCGCGGTCCTGCGCGGCCTCTGGAACTGCTATTTCGACCGTGGCGATATCCCCCGTGGGCATGAGCTGTCCGCAGCCCTACTGTCGCTGGCGCAGGAGCTGGATAACGACCTGTTGCTATCATTTTCCTATCGCGCCGTGGGCTCCGTCCATATGATGAGCGGTAACATCACGCAAGCCGACATCACTTTGGAGAGCGGTTTTGCTGCCCGCCAGCGCTGGCAGGGTGATGTCAATCCGCAAGCTTATAGTGAAGATCCCGGCCTGGCGTGCGCCTACTACCTCGGTTGCACGAGAACAGCCAAGGGTCAGGTTGACGCCGGCTTAGGCTATGCCGATACCGCCCTGACATCAGCGCGGGAAATGGGCCGGCCCATTGGTATTGCATTCGCCGAAGCCATGCGCGCCATCGCGCTTGCCTGGCTCAATGAATATGAAGAACTGCAATCAAGCACGTCAGCGTTAGAGGCATACTGCACGGAGCATCAGCTCGTGTTTTGGACAGCATGGGCACGCTTTATGCGCGGCTGGTCCATGGTACATTTATCCGCCGCGGACAAAGGCATTGTGCTGATGCGAGAAGGTATGGCGCAATGGTTGGCGACCGGGGCTGCCCTTCACATCCCCACCCAGGAGGCCATGATCATGGAGGCCTGTCTGACCGCGGGGCGAAACGGGGAGGCTGCGCAAGCAGGCGAAAATGCCTTGCGCGCATGTGGCCTTAATGGCGAAAATCTTTTTCTCAGCGAAATTCTGCGCCTTCAAGGTGTCTCTGCGCATCGGGCCGGCGACGCGGACGGTGCCATGATCCACTTTCAAAGTGCCATTGACGAGGCCGCAAAAAACGGTGCCGGCCTGTTCGAATTACGCGCGATGATGAGCTTGGTGGATGTTCTTCAAGAGCGGAACCAACACAAACAAGCGGCAGAGGGGCTGGCACGCTGTCTGGCAAAAGTGGACAGAGATTCAAACGCCGCTTTTATCGTCGCAGCCAGAAAACTTTATGCCGCCATGAATGATGGACAAGCCGGCTAGCTGGCATGACGGCGCCTGGTCAGAGGCCCTAAGTTTTGCTTCGTTAGAGTGTGTCGCGGCGGATGCGATACTGCCGCAAATCACAAAAATTCTGAAGGTTGCTCCGTAAGCTGAGGGTAAGTGTACACGGCTAACTTCCCAGCGGGTTTAGCTGGGATGATTGGAGTGATCAGGGTCACAGACAATCCGCATAACGCTGCAATATAACTTTACCATGTAACGTTGGATCTTTGAGAGACGCGCTGATTGCAAATTGCGCTGGATCCTGGATTTGAGGGCAAAGAATATGATTGAACAGATCAACGATGAGTTGACTGCCGTGACACCCATGGCCGGCAGCGCAGCGACTGTGACAAGAGAAAAAATTGCCCTGGCTCCGGGCCAGGCCGGGTCGGATACCAACGCAAGCACACGGCCCGGAAACCTTGCAAATGACGTCCAGGCACAGACCACCTGGACCGGCACCGACCCCATCTCGAAACTTCGGGAACTAAGTACCCGGAATGTCGCGGCTATGGAAACATCGCGATTGCTGGCTGCGAAGCGATCATACGCGACACGGCGGATCCAAATGAACGATGCCGCAACCTTGATTAGCGGTGCCGTACGGCCGAAAGCCGGCGATTTGGTTCTGGCGCGGGTGGATGTCCTTGGTCATCATCGTAAACTGGAGAGCCCGGCAGGCCGACGCGCCAAGCTTTACCCAGGCGATGAAATCCTGCTGCTTTATGGCAATCGTTACGCCACCGATCAATTCGAAGCCATCATCCCGGACAATCTGGGGCCTTGCAACATGGTGGCCGGCGGCGGTATCGCCGCCCGCGCGGTCTTATCCAATAGTAATGCTCGACAGCCGACCATTATAGAGCCACTGGGATTGGTCGGAGATTGCGATGGCATGCCGCTTAACCTACGAACTTATGCCGAACCGACGCCGCGTTTGATGCCGGAAGATACGCTCGGCACCAGCCACATGCCGGCGAAGCGCACGGCCCGGGTTATTGTCGTGGTTGGGACCTCTATGAATGCCGGCAAAACCACTATGGCGGCGAGTTTGATTAAGGGCCTGGCGCGGGGCGGATACAAGGTCGGTGCGGGAAAAGTAACGGGGACCGGCGCCGGTGGCGACCGCTGGTCGGTAACCGATGCCGGCGCCAATCAAATTATTGACTTCACTGATTTTGGTTACCCATCGACCTATCTTTTATCAGACCAGACCTTGGCGCGGCTATTTGCCGACATTTGTGATGCGTTATGCAACGGCGGCAACGATTATGTTGTGCTGGAAATCGCGGATGGTCTGTTTTTCCCCGAGACTTCCGGCTTGGTGCAGGCCCCGGAATTCCATCAGCGGGTGGATGACGTGATGCTTGCCGCAAGCGACGCCATGGGAGCTTCAGCCGGAGTCAGGTTTCTCGCTGAAAAAAATCTCGGCGTATACGCTATCGGCGGCAAGATTACTGCCAGCCCACTGGCCGCACGCGAGGCGGGCCGGGTGATCGATGTGCAATTTGTATCCAGCCATGAATTGGCGTCGCCCGATTGGGCGTTTCCCGCAGCAACGTAAAATTGAGCCAGATCATCCAATCATAAGAACCAGGATCCGCAGTCATGGCGATGCCATCTTTGTTGAATGACCGACGGAAGCGCGTTTTCTACCGGTTGCTGGCGAATGGCGTGGCGCAATCTGTCGCAGCCATTGCTATGGCATTACTAATGCAACGCGCATTCGATCAAATGATACGAGCCGAGACGCCCCCGAAATGGCTTGATATTGCCTACTTTGGCGGTGGCATGCTGGCCGTCGTCGTGGCCAATGGCTGGTTGCGTTGGCGCGGTCATGTGGATGCCGAGTATTTTGGTCAGAGTTATATCCATGCGGTGCGCCTGCAGTTGTTCCGCCATATCACCAGGATCGGCGAGAATGGCTCGCGGCATCTCAGCCGCGGCGCGCTGATGCTGCGTTTCGTCGGGGATATGAACGCTTTACGCAATTGGGTCAGTTTGGGTTTGGCGCGTTTGTTGGTCAATGGACTGGCGGTATTTCTAACGATTGTCGTACTGCTGTTTATTGAGCCGGTAATTGCAGTCGCCATTGCGGTTGCTTGTCTGTTGGCCGCCGTTTTCGCCGGTTCCCTTGGCCCTCAAATTCGGCTGGCAACAGTGCATTCCCGTCGCCGTCGCGGTCGACTTGCTGCGATGGTCAGTGATCGAATTTCACAACTTGGCGTCATCGAAACATTTGGCCGCGAGGCAAGCGAGTACAAACGTCTCAAGAAATTAAGCCAGAAGCTATTTTCATCGTTGGTACGCCGGGCCCATGCCATCGGGCTATTGCGCGCCTACTCCGAAGTATCCGCTGCGGCTGCCAGTATATTTGCGCTTTTGGTCGGGTTTGCCCTGTTGCGAACCTCCGATGCCACTCTTGGTGCCGTGGTTTCAGCCATGGTGGTCGCCGGCATGCTGGGGACCCGGTTGCAAGACCTGGGGCGGGTTTATGAATATTGGAATACCGCCACGGTTGCCCGGCATAAAATCATGCAAATCATGGCGCTGCCCGCACCTCATCGTGGGCGGCATAGGCGCAACCAAAAGCGTTTAAAGGCGGGGCCTGGTCGAATTGTGGTGCGCGACATTGCCTACAAAGATGTTGTCACCAATGTCAGCATCATGATCGAGCCGGGCGAGAAAATCGCAGTAATCGGCAATAACGGTTCGGGCAAGTCGACATTTGTTGGCTTGGTGGGCGGCATGTTGCAACCAGATCAGGGTGAAATAACCATCGACGAACAGGGCTTATCCAGTTGCCGCTGGTCGGATATCAGGCGAACTTTTGCCATGGTTTCGCCAGATTTACAGTTGCTTCGCGGCACATTGCGTTTGAACCTGACATATGGTGCCGCCCTGGTCACGCCAGAGCGTTTGGCGGAAGTATTGATGCAATGCCGACTGACAGACTTTGTTGCCGGCTTGTCGGAGGGACTGGATACCAGGGTTATTGATCGAGGTGCCCTTTTTTCGCACGGCGAAAGGGCGCGTTTCGTTTTGGCCCGTGCGCTTCTATGTGAACCGAAAATTCTGTTGCTGGACGAAGCCGAGAGCAATTTGGATGGCGAAACGCAGCACGCCATCATGGATGTTATCGAGGCATTCCAAGGCACCGTAATTTATATCACCCACAATTTTCATCATGCAGCGCGTGCCAGTCGGGTTCTGCAATTCGTTGATGGCCACCTGGCTGCCGACGGCGCGCCGACGGCAGTTCTTGAGGACTTTTTAAAGTCCGATCCGCCTCCGCCCCGGCATCTAAAGGCTATTCCATGAATAAGAGGATCGGGTTCGGACAAACGCATACTCTGACGCGCCGTCACGCAATTGAGGAGCAATTCATATGAATAATTTCAAACTGATCAAGCGCGGCATCGAAACGGCACCGCTGCTGCAGGAAATTGAAAGTACCGACAATGTCTGGGATCTGCAAACCGGGCGGCAAGGCAAGATTGCAGTGCAGCGCGAGGCACAATCCATTCCTTTGCGCGGCTTGGTTAAATCGAAAATAAATGGCCGCAAACGCCGTGACGTGCATGAAAGCCGTTTCACCACGACGTCCCACGCGTTCCCCGTAGCCTGTGCCTTTCTTTATCAAATTGCCGAGGAACGAAACGCCCATCTTTCCCGGGGCAAAATAGTTCGGCTGCGGGCCGGTGCGCGGGTTTATCCACATATTGACCGGGGCGACTACTATCGTCTGCGTGACCGGTTTCATCTCGTCCTTAGAAGTCCGAGCGGTAGTTACATGAAAACCGAAGATGAAACCGTTTCAATGGAAGAAGGTGAGCTGTGGTGGTTCGACAATAAAAAGCTGCATGAATCCCATAATGAAGGGAAATTCGACCGGATCCATATGATTTTTGACCTGTTGCCGGCGGAATATCATCTGGCTGTCTTTCCTGTCGCTGAGGCCAGCTGACATTATGGTCGGGATACAGCCGATGAAGGGAGAGAATTTTCTGGCCAGTGACCAGTGCGGACCGGCAGGGTCTTTACCTTCGGCAAACGCCGTCATACATGGCGCTGCATCGTCTGGCGGCTGTCTCACGCATCGAAAAAGCGGCGAACACCTCGCGCCAATGCGCGACGGCGGCCTGGAAGCCATATACTACCAACCAACCGGCATAGACCCGTCCCGTCCGCCACTTGTTCTGGTGCATGGTATTTCACGCAACGCTCATGCCCAAATCCAAGCCTTTATTCCGCTTGCAGACGAGCTGGGAATACGTTTATTAGCGCCCGTGTTTCCACGCGCCGGTCATCAAAATTATCAGCGCCCGGCAACCCGGTCAGCAACGTCTGATACAGCCCTGCTAAATTTACTCAAAGATATCAACCGACATAGTGATGCGGATTTTAGCCGCGTGGACATGTTCGGCTTTTCCGCAGGCGCGCAATTTGCCCATCGATTTGCTTTCATGCAGCCACAACGGATCCGTAAGCTGCTATTGGCTTCCAGCGGCTGGTACACATTTCCCCACGTGCAGAATGCTTATCCCTATGGCATTGGCCTTTCGGGAGTGGTTGATCCGCGCATTGACCTTGATGGTTTTCTGGAGCTATCCATAAAAGTCATCGTTGGCCAAAGGGACATCAACCGCGATCCCGGTTTGCGAATTAAGGGAAACGTTGATCGTATACAAGGCTGGAACCGCTTGGCACGCGCGGAGAATTGGGCGCGTTCAATTTCAGAAATTATGGCCGCGTACGGTGCTACCGGCGAGGTGCATTTCGAAACACTGCCTGGCTGCGGCCATTCTTTTGATGATTGCGTAACCGTTGGCGGTTTGCGGCGGCTGGCAACGGCCTGGTTCAACTATGACGATTAGCTGGCCTATCGCAAGTGAGATGGCCGCAGCGTGACGCGAGAAATAACCGGGTTGGCATGGCCGCATGGCGGCCTACGCTACGATCAGTAGTCGTCTGTTAAAAACCTCGCGTGGTCTTACCTTGCCTATGGTTCTTGCTGATTTGCAGTAATCGTAATTGCAAGAAAGTTGGGTTTTGATGGATCTTTCCTTGCGATTTTGATTCACTTTTCGAGCCATTTATGATTCCCTGATGACATTGCTTTTGGGGGTTCGGATGCGACCGAAACAGCCGAAAAAAGCCGATCAAGACGACTTGTTCAAAGCCCGTCTCGATCAGATTATCAACATGAAGCACGAGCTCGTCGCCTTGGCTGACAAAATCGATTGGGCCTGGTTGGATGAGCAGATTGCGCCCTATTTTTCCGATGAAGGACGCCCTGGCGAGCCGTTGCGGTTCATGCTCGGCATGTTCATTCTGAAACACACCTATGGTCTATCCGACGAGCAGGTCTGGGACCGCTGGGTGCATGATCCCTATTTCCAATACTTCACCGGCGAGGAATTCTTCCAGCACGACCTGCCCCGTGAACGCTCCGGCATGAGCCATTGGCGCAATCGCATCGGCGATACCCTGGACATGCTGTTGGCCGAAAGCTTGCGCATCGCCCATGACACAGGTGCCCTGAAGACGAGCGACATGGCCCGCGTCACCGCGGATACCACGGTGCAGCCGAAGAACATCACCATCCCGACCGATGCCAAGCTGCTGTTGGTGGCGATCCAACAGCTCGGCAAGCTGGCCAAGGAACACGATGTGAAGCTGCGCCAGTCCTATGCCAGGGTTGCCAAACGGGCGGCGATAAAAGTTGGATGCTACGCCCATGCCAAACAGTTCAAGCGCATGAACGGGCGGATCAAGTTCCTGCGCACCCGTCAAAAATCGAAATGGGGCCGCGTGATCAGGGATATCGGGCGCAATATTGAAGGTGACAACGCTCTGGGCGCTGTCTTTGCCGTGCCCCTGATCAAGGCCGTGCAGATCAAAGGTCAAAAACAACGCCAGCGTGGCTGGAAGCACTATTCCTGGCACGCGCCGGAGACCAAGTGCTTCGCCAAGGTAGAGCCTTGCGTCATGCCATTGGTCCGAGTGACCAAGGCGATGGGCACATAAGCCCTATGAGTTCGGCGTCAAGGTCTCCCTGACGACCACCAATCGCCGCGCTAAACCTTTCGCGGCAGGTATGCCGCTTCCGGTCGACGGGGTGGTCAGTTCATGCTGCATACCAAGGCCTTGCCGGGAAACCCCTATGACGGCCATACCTTGGCGGAGGTGCTGGAGGAAACCCAGGCCTTGACCGGGCAGGAGAACGAGAGGGTCTACGTGGACAAGGGCTATATCGGTCACAAAGCGCCAAAGCCTATGCGGGTCTTCCGGTCTGGGCAAAAGCGCGGCGTGCATGGTCAGATCAAAAAGGAACTCCGCCGCCGCTCAGCCATTGAACCAGTGATTGGACATCGCAAATCAGACGGCCATCTGGACCGCAACTACCTGAAAGACTGCAACGGTGACCACGTTAACGCCGTCATGATGCCGATCACAGCGCTCAGAACCGCTTCTTAACAACCGACTTAAAAGGCGGTTTAACCCTCCGGGGTGTGGTCCGGCTCGGTATCCCGGAAACTCGGGCGTTGCGAGATGGTCTCATACCATGCGGCCAGGCCCGGGCGTCCTGGCCGGAAATCGCCCAGCCATTCGCGCCAATCCTGATAGCCGCAGGCGATGGCAGCCGTGATCTGGGCCAGGTTGGGGATAGCGGCATCCGTGATCGTTAATTCATCGGCCCGGGCTTCCATGGCGTCAAAGCAGCGCTCGATACGATCCCGCTGTTTTTGCAGATAGCCGCCGGAGACAAGATCATCCGGGCGTAATTGTTCCGCCCGCATACCCACCTGGGCCTCCAGGATGCCGTCGGCAATGGCGTAGAGGGACCACACCGCCCATTTTGTATCATCGTTGGGAATGACCATTGCACCTGAGGCACCTCTCGCCTGTTCGTTCAAGTACTGGCAGATCAGGGTGGAATTGCCCAGGCTGACGCCGTCGTCGGTCACCAGGGTGGGGATCTGCGCCACCGGGTTGGCCTCCGCCAGGCCTTCGGTAAACGGCACCGTGGCATAGCCCCAATCCAGGGGCCATGTGGTGGGGCGGATTTCTATACGTTCCCACAGGCCAAGCTCCATCGCCGTGATGGAGACCTTGCGCGTGAACGGCGAGGCGGGCGTCCAGAACAGTTGCATGGGGTTCGTCCGGTGCCCCTTAGCTTTGTGCTTTATCCAGCAGGCCGGCCTGACAGGCCTTGATCTGCAGGGCCAGGTATTTGGAATAGATCCGCACTTGCGGCAGGCCGCCGGCAGTGAACCACAGGCCCGGTTGCGGCGTGCGCTGCCACATGTTGCGCAATTCCCGTTCCTCACCGAAGCCCCAGACGGGTCCGATCTTGTCGGCAATATCATCGCCCAACGTCGCCCGGACGACTTCCCGTTGGTTTTTGTAGCCCGTTGCGGTGACCAGCAAATCCGCCTCGACGATGCTGCCGTCTTTCATGGCCGCACCTGTTGCGACGAATTTTTCAATATCGTCATATTGCAGCAGGCCCACGTCTCCCGCGATGATCAGATCGGAACAGCCTACATTCAGGCAATAACCGCCGCCCCGGCGCAGATACTTCATCTGAAAGCCGGTATTGTCCGGCGGGCCAATATCGTGTTTGAAGCCCCGGGCCGACAGTCCGTCCAGCATTTCCTTGTCGGCGGCCTGGATGGCAATCGCGGCCAGCTTGTAACCTTGTACCATAATATCGTAAGGCGTGGCGGTGGCCAGCAGATCGCAATCCTCCGTTGGCGGGCCTTCTTCAAAAAGGGCATAAAGGGACTGCGCCTGCTCCAAACTGACAATGGTGGAGGTGCCGCGCTGAATTAACGAGACATCGACATCATTGGCGTGCAGATCCTGGGCCAGGTCATGGCCGCTGTTGCCCGTGCCCAGAACCAGCGCCTTTTTACCGGCCCATTCCTGCCCGGCGGTATAGGCATGGGAATGGATTACCTTGCCCTTGAAATCCGCCACGCCCGGCAGGTCAGGCTGGACGGGAATGCCACTGACGCCCACCGCATAGACGACGTGCTGGGGCCGGATGGTGCGTGTCGTACCATCGGTGTGGGCCAGGGCGACGTCCCAGCGCCCACTGTCTTCATCATAGCTACCGCCACCAATTTCCGTGTTGCACCAGACATTCAGCTCCATACTCTCGGCATAGGCCTCAAACCAATTGGCCAGTTTGTCCTTGGGAATATAGAGCGGCCAATTGGGCGGGAACGGCATGTAGGGCAGGTGATTGACGTGCACCTGATTGTGCAAGGTCAGGGCGTGATATCGTTTGCGCCAAGCATCGCCAATTTTCTCATGCTTGTCGATTACCAAGGTATCGACGCCCAATTGCCCCAGACAGGCGGCAATGGCCAGGCCCGACTGGCCGCCGCCAACCACCAGAACCTCCGGCTCGTGATTTTCATAGGCCCGCGCCGCGTTCCTCTCGTCCAGCCAATTGTCGCCGCCGAACTCCCGGGAATAGCTTTCCCCATCCGGTCGGTGCGCCCCGGTGCGTTCTTCGTGGCCGCGAATTTCGTCCAGGGCGGTCATCAAGACCCAGGCCCGCCATTCGCCGCCATTGGCATCATCATTGTCCTCATTGTGCACCAGGCGCACAACGCCATTCGCCGGTCCCGTCGCGGTG
>Ga0233439_10002454_pt1 | contig 20920 bp, 18 predicted proteins | sample SI_123_September_6_FD_182713 | JGI IMG/M metagenome (GOLD analysis project Ga0233439, IMG submission 182713) | Seawater microbial communities from Saanich Inlet, British Columbia, Canada - SI_123_September2016_100_MG | ecosystem: Environmental > Aquatic > Marine > Inlet | place: Canada: British... | reverse complement strand
ATCAGCGAGATGGACCCGCGCCTGCAAGCAAAGCTGTTACGCGCTATCCAGGAACGGGAAATTGACCGTATCGGCGGCACCAAACCGATTAAGATAGATATCCGCGTGATCGCCACTTCGAACCGGGATCTGACAGAAGCGGTCAAGGAAGGTTCCTTCCGGGAGGATTTGCTGTTCCGCCTGAATGTGGTCAACCTGCGTGTGCCATCACTGCGTGAACGGCCCAATGACATCAACTTGCTGGCGACTCATTTCGCCAAAAAATATGCCGAAGCAAACGGCATGCCCGACCGCCCCGTCGCCGATGCAACCATCAATCTTTTAGAAGGCATGCATTGGCAGGGCAATGTCAGGGAGTTGGAAAATACCATCCACCGCGCCGTTTTGCTGGCCACGGGCAGCGAGATCGCGCCTGAAGCGATTATGTCGCCAGACGGTCAATTGCCGCAATCAATACCCCAGCCGCCTGGCGCTGGCGACATTGGTCAGGGCGATCAAAATGGGCAAGTCGCCCTGACGGGCCAAAGTGGGGCGTCTGAATCTGCCCTTGTAGGTCGCACCGTGGCCGCTGTGGAACGGGATTTGATCATCGACACCCTTTATCATTGTTTGGGCAATCGCACCCATGCGGCCAATATACTTGGCATTTCAATTCGTACCCTACGCAACAAGTTGAAGCTTTATACGGATGACGGCGTGCATGTCCCGGTACCGGGCGATGCCAGCCGCGCGAATGCTTAAGGCAAAGCAGGTCCGTTTTAGATGAGCGATACACCCACAGACGGTGGCGCCCCGGGGCTGCCCGCAACAGGCGGAGCCAGCGCGGAGGTAGGACCAGAGGGAGGCACGCCAGGCACTGATTACAGTGCCATGACCATGGGCTTCCTCAACCACATGCGCCAGGGCGACATTGCCTTGGCCCTGGGCGTATCGACTATTCTTGTCATTCTGATTTTGCCATTGCCCAGTTGGCTGTTGGATGGGGCATTGGCCATTTCCATCACATTTTCCGTGATGATCATGATGACCTGTCTGTTTATCGCGCGGCCGCTTGAATTCTCCTCATTTCCGACGGTCTTGCTTATCGCGACAATGCTGCGGCTATCCCTCAACCTGGCATCGACCCGGCTGATCCTGTCCGAAGGCCACGAGGGCACGCATGCTGCCGGGCGGGTCATTGAAGCATTCGGCAATTTCGTCATGGGCGGTAACTTTGTTATCGGCGTCATTGTTTTTTCCATTCTGATCATTGTGAACTTCATCGTCATCACCAAGGGCTCGGGCCGGATCGCCGAAGTGGCCGCCAGGTTTAGCCTGGATGCCATGCCCGGCAAACAGATGGCCATTGATGCGGATCTGTCTGCCGGTCTGATCAATGAAGATGATGCCCGTCTGCGCCGCCAGACGCTGGAGGACGAAAGCACCTTCTTCGGTGCCATGGACGGTGCGGCAAAATTTGTCCGCGGCGATGCGATCGCGGGGCTATTGATCACATTCATCAATGTCATCGGCGGCATTATCGTCGGTGTGGCGCAGAACGGTCTGAGTTTCGCGCAAGCAACGGAATCTTATACCTTGCTGACGGTTGGCGATGGCCTTGTATCGCAAATTCCAGCCCTGATCGTCTCTACTGCATCAGGCCTTTTGGTCTCCAAGGCCGGTGTTGTCGGCTCCACCGATAAGGCACTCTTTGGGCAATTGTCCGGTTACCCAAAGGCGATGGGGCTGGTCAGTTTTCTGCTGCTCTGCCTCTCGCTGCTGCCCGGCTTGCCGATGATACCGTTCCTGCTCCTGTCCATCATCACGGGCGTGATCACCTATCGCATGTACCGAAAGAATGTTGACGCCGTGACACAGGCGGCAGACGTCGCCCAGCAGGAAATTGCTGATGCCCCGGAAGTCGAGGAGCCAATTTCCACGGCACTGCTGATTGATGAGCTGCGTATAGAACTGGGCTATGGCCTGCTGTCCTTGATCAACGATAGTCGCGGTCATCGTTTGACCGACCAGATCAAAGCCCTGCGTCGGCAGATCGCAGGCGATATGGGCTTCATCATGCCTTCGGTCCGGATCCTTGATAATATGCAATTGCCGGCCAGCAGTTATGCCGTCCGTATCAAGGAGGTCGAGGCGGGGCGCGGGGATCTGCGCCCGGACAAGCTGCTGATCATGGATCCCCAGGGCGGCAGCATTGATATTCAGGGCGAGGCCACCACCGAGCCGACCTTTGGCCTACCCGCCATGTGGGTTGACGAGTCTTTGCGGGAAGAGGCCAGTTTCCGTGGCTATACCGTGGTCGACCCGCCCACCGTGGTCACAACCCATTTGACGGAAGTTTTGCGGGATAATATGGCGGATCTACTGTCCTATGCCGCAACCCAGAGATTGCTTGACGATCTACCCCGCGAACACCACAAGCTGGTGGAAGATGTGGTCCCGGCGCAATTGTCCGTTACGGCTGTGCAGCGGGTTCTACAACGGCTGTTGTCCGAACGTATCTCTATCCGTGATCTGCCGACAATTCTTGAAGGCATTGCCGAGGCCGTCGGCTTTACCCAGAATGTGGTACAGATCGCCGAACATGTACGTGCCCGCCTGGCCCGCCAGATCAGCCATGCCTCGACCTCCATGAATGGCTATATCCCGCTGGTGCCCCTGTCACCGGAATGGGAGCAGGAATTTGCCGAGGCCATCGTTGGTCAGGGCGACGATATGCAGCTGGCCATGGCCCCCACAAAATTGCAGGAATTCATCGGCCGCGTCCGCGAAGTCTTCGACGAGCTGGTACAACAGGGCGAAATTCCAGTCTTGTTGACCTCACCCGCAGCCCGCCCCTACGTCCGTTCCATAATCGAACGCGTGCGGCCAATGACACCCGTGCTATCCCAGAATGAAATCCATCCAAGTGCCAAAATTCGCACCTTGGCGCAAATCTAGGGACGGGTCCGGGAAATGCGCCTAAGAACATTCTCCGCCCCCACCATGGCAGAGGCCATGCGGCAGATCCGCGACGCCTTGGGCGACGATGCCATTATCGTCTCCAGTCATGAAAGCGAGCGAGGACGCGGGGTACAAGTCACTGCCGCTGCAGAAGCCGCTCCAATGGTGCCTTCAACTGTCGACGTAGGCGCAGAGTACGACGACCACGACAATGATAACGACGCCTTTGACGAAAGTGGGTCAGCAACAGAACAGGACCAGAACCGGACCCTAAATTCGATCCAAAATCGGTCGGGGAATGGAGACGAGGATCAAGCCGGGTACGCCGGCGATCTTTTGGCTTCACTTTTGTATCACGACGTGCCCGAGACGATGGCGGAACGTTTGGCAGCCATCGGTGGCAAAGTCAAAGCGGACGACCCGGTCGAAGCCCTGGCAATTGGTCTGGACCGCTATTTCGAATTTTCAACCCTGTCGAAGTTGAACCGACCGGTCATGCTGATCGGGCCCCCTGGTGCCGGCAAGACGGTCACGGTAGCCAAACTGGCCGCAGCGGCAACCCTGCGCGGGACGGCGACATCCGTAATTACAACGGATTCTGTCCGCGCCGGCGCTGTCGCCCAATTGTCGGGATACACGGATATTCTGCAGCTGCCAATGACCGCCGTCGATACGCCAGAGGGCCTGCACGGCGCCATCATAAGTCAGCCCGATCAATCTATTCTGATCGATACCCCCGGCACCAATCCCTACAACGATGAGGAAATGTCGGATTTGAGCCGCTTTATCGACATCGCCGACGTAGACCCCGTTTTGGTATTTCCCGCCGGCATAAATGCCCAGGATGCCAGCGAAATGGCAGCCGCCTATTCCCGGCTTGGCTGTTCCATCATGATCGCAACCCAGCTGGACGGTGTTCGTCGCCTTGGTGCAATTCTTTCGGCGGCCCAGGGTGGCAACCTGGCATTCAGTGTCGTCTCTATCTCAGCCTCAATTGCCCAGGGTCTTACACCCCTGAACCCCATGTCTCTGGCGCGCGTTCTACTACGCGATCCGGAAAATAGTCGCGAGTATTCTCAACCCGGAGCAAACCACGCATGACCGTCGCCCCCAGAAAACGCGTCGCGCTTCACCCCGCCTCTGCCACCGCAGGACGGAATGTCATCAACATCGCCTCCGGCAAAGGTGGCGTCGGCAAAACCTGGATGGCCATCTCACTGGCCCATACCCTGGCCCGGCAGGGGGAAAAGACCCTGCTGTTCGACGCAGATTTCGGTTTGGCCAACGTCGATGTCCAATTGGGATTAAACGCGGAAAGGGACCTGGGCGACGTTGTCGCCGGCCGGGTCAGCATGAACAAGGCCGTGACCCCTTTCGCGGACGGTGGTTTCGATATTATCGTGGGGCAATCAGGCTCCGGCCGTTTGGCGGATATGGACAGGGCGCGGTTGAGCGAACTGAAAAGCGATCTGTGGCAACTGGCGCAACGCTATGACCGCGTGATCATCGACCTCGGCGCAGGCTTGGAATCCGCTGTACGCTCCTTGACCCCCAGAGGCGGCATGACCCTCGTGGTCGCAACGGACGAGCCCACGTCATTGACCGATGCCTATGCCTATATCAAGGTCTCAATCCAGGAAAACAGCCGGGCGGATATGCGGCTGGCCATTAATATGGCCAATGATCGTCGCCAGGGGGAAAAGACCTATGGGGCCCTGGCCAAGGCCTGCCGCACATTCCTGAATTACACCCCGCCCCTGATGGGCATCGTACGCCGGGATGATCGCATCCCCGACGCCATCCGGCGGCAGACCGCATTTCTATCCCGCCACCCCCAGGCCGAGGCAGCCGAAGATCTGGCCGAGATGGCGACAACGATCCGCAACCAGCCCGCCAAAAGCGCCGTCAAGAAGGCGGTTAAGAAGACTGATAAACCCTCCGAGGCAAATCCGTGAACACGCTGCCCGAGCATGATCGCCTGCGCGAACGGCGGGCCTGCCTGACGGTTGCGCCCAATCCTGCACCTGACCGTGATCGCATCACCATTCTGTCAGGTGATTTACCGTCGTCCTCTATTCCCGGCGGCGGTTCCATCCATATTGATTTGCGTTATATTGCGGATCGGGATCTGTTGACCGCCGCTGCTCTGGCACAGTATTTCCAGGTCGCGGCTGAAGAAACCTGCGACACGTTGGAAGCTTATACGGAACTTGTCCTAAGTGATCTGAACAACGAACTGGTACCACGCTGGATCTGGCTGCGCCTGTCCATGGGTGGGCATCAGGTTATTCAACAAGACCGCCAACCAGCCTGGAGCAATCAGGGACTTTTGGCGACGTTAGACTTTTCCTGAACAGCTAATCTGACCATTTTGGCGGACGTTTTTCCATAAATGCAGCCAAGCCTTCCTGGCTCTCCTCTGTCACCACGATGTTGCGCATGGTTTCGGCCACGGCCTCAATATTCCGGCGGTAGTCCTGATCGTTGGCCCGCATATAAGAATCCCGGCCCAACTTCATCACCACAGGTGATTTCGCAGCCAACTTCCGGGCTATGCCCCGGGCCTTCTCCATGACTTCATCGTCAGGCACGACGTGATTTACGATGCCTAGGTCGGCGGCGACATTCGCGTCGAAATCATCGCCCGTGAATAGATATTCAAAGGCCCGATGACGACCTGCAACACCTGGCAGGTGCACAAAATGGAGGGCCGGGATCAGGCCGACATTAATTTCGGGATAGCCAAATGTCGCCCCTTCTCCGGCAATGATCATGTTGCAGGATACAGCTACCGTCATACCACCGGCCCGTGCGGCACCTTGAACGGCGGCGATTGTGGGTTTGCCAAGGCGATACTGCACATCGTTCAATTCGAAATACAGCCGCTCCAAAAAGCCACGCATCCCTTCGCCATCGACGCCTTTAACCACGGATAAATCAAGCCCCGCGCAAAAGACGCCCTTTAGGGCGGAATTTATGATGACGGCGCGGACATCGTCATCATCGCGGGCCTTTTCCAAGGCGGAAATGATCTCGTTCACCAGATCCAGGTTCAGGGCGTTGACGGGCGCACGGTTCAGGCTGATTTCAGCCACCCGCTCCACCACGGTGTAGTCCAGATGCGTATAACTCATTATTTTTCAGCCTCGATTGCTCGCTCGGGTTAGGAATGCCGCCATTATGACCGGCGGGGCAGGATGCCCATCTCCTTGCAGATGATCTGCTGCATAACCTCGTTCGCGCCACCACCAATGGCGACCAGTTTCATATCCCGATAAACCCGGGAGATACGATTTTCCGCCATGAAACCCTGGCCACCCCAGAATTGCAGCAATTGCGAGGGCACTTCAGAGGCCATGACACCGACCAGATATTTCGCCATGGAGGCCAATTTGGTCACCTCCCCCCCTGCCGTGTAAATATCCACGGCCCGATACAACAGTGCGCGCGCTGCCTCAATCTGGGACTGGATATCCGCCATTTTGTAATGCATGACCTGATTGTCCAGAACGGGGCGGCCAAAGGCGATGCGCTGGCGGGTATATTCGATGGTCTCCTCCAACGCCATTTCCAGCGCCGTACAGGTGCGGGCGACAGAGAACATTCGCTCTTCCTGAAACTGCTCCATCTGATACTTGAAGCCCATGCCTTCTTCACCGATGCGATAGCGTTGGGGTACGCGAACTTCATCAAAATGAAGATGACCAGTGTCTGAACAATGTAGACCCAGTTTTTTTAACTGGCTGCGGCTGACGGCAGGATCATTCAAAGGCACCATAATCAATGTCTTATTACGATGGGGACCATTGTCTTCATCTGTATTGCACAACATGCACATCCAATCCGCCTGGATCGAATTGGTGATGAACATCTTGTTGCCCGAGATGACATAGTCGGCGCCATCCTTGCGGGCGAAAGACCGTACGCTGGATACGTCCGAGCCGGAGCCTTCCTCCGTCACGCCAATGCAGCCGATCATCTCACCGGCGATGGCGGGGGCCAGGAATTCCTGGCGCAACTCATCGCTACCATATTGGGCCAAGGCCGGTGTGGACATATTGGTCTGCACACCAACAGCCGTGGAAACGCCCTGGGCCTTGACCTTGCCCATCTCCTCAGCAAAGACGATTTCATAGGAATAATCCAGGGCCATGCCGCCGAATTCGGTTGGCTTGGAAATGCCCAAAATGCCTGCCTGACCCATCTTTTTAAGCAGATCATGCAGGGGGATCGCCTCGGCCTCTTCCCATTCATCGACAAAGGGATTGATATCGTTTTCAACAATATTGGCGACCGTGCGCCGCAATTCCATATGTTCGGGGGTTTCCTGCATTTTCCGTCTCCTCTGCTACTCAAGGGGGCTACTAAAGCTAACAATGACCTTGGACCTATGTACACGGCCCGACTAAACTGTGCCAGTTTCTAAAATATGGGAGCGATATCATGACGACGCGCAACGCACCGCCAGGTGATAACCGGCCATCCGCTATGTTCTTCTGGCCCACCCCTGAACGCCCCATGGTGGAGCGGGGTGAGGGCATCTATCTGTGGGATCAGGACGGCAAGCGTTATATCGATGGTTGCTCCGGCCCGCAGACCGCCAATATAGGTCACGGCAACGTGCGGGTGCGCGAGGCGATGGTGGAACAGGCGGAAAAAGTATCCTACGCCTTTCGTTCGCATTTTCTGAACGAACCTGCGGAGCTGTTGGCCCAAGAGATCATGGATGTAACACCGGATGGCTTTGATCAGGTCTTCTTCGGCTCGGGCGGCTCGGAAGTTGTGGAGGCTTGTGTGAAACTGGCCCGGCAATACGCCATCGCGACGGGTGAGGCGACCCGCTACAAGGTGATCTCCCGCCTGCCGTCATACCACGGCACCACCCTCGGCGCGCTGTCTCTGACCGGAGATCCCGCTGGCTTTTCCATGTTCGCACCCATGATGGTGAACCATCCGAAAATTCCGGCACCATTTTGTCGTTACCGCCGTCCCGGACAATCGGAGGACGAAGCCGCCCTGGAATATGCAAATGCCCTGGAGACGGAGATCGTCAGCCAGGGTGTGGAAACCGTCCTGGCATTTATCATGGAACCCATCGGTGGGGCCGCTACCGGGGCTCTGACCGCCCCCGATATCTATTATCACCGGATCAGGGAGATCTGTGACAAATACGGCGTACTATTGATCTTTGATGAGGTGATGTCAGGCGCGGGGCGCAGCGGCAAGTATCTTTCCGCAGAACATTGGGGTGTGAAGGCGGACCTGGTTGCCTTGGCCAAGGGATTGGCGTCGGGCTATATCCCCCTGGGGGCCTGTTTGACGTCACGCAAAATTGTTGGCGCGGTGGAGGATGCGGGCGGCTTCAATCATGGCCATACCTATTCTGCCTCCCCCATCGCCTGCGCCGTGGGCCGGGCCGTCCTGGCCGAGCATTTGGAGAACGACCTGATCGGCAACGCCGCCCGTATGGGTGCGATCCTGAAAAGCCGCCTTGAAGGCCTGTTGGAAGAATTCGAATTCATCGGTGAAGTGCGCGGGCGCGGCCTGCTGTTGGGTTTTGACGTTATTGCGGACCGGGAAACCGGTCGCCCCCTGCCCCCTGAATTGGACGCGCATGTCCATCTGGCCCAGGAAGCCTATGATCGCGGCCTGATCATCTATTCCCGGCGCGTGATGGGTGGGGCCCGCGGCGATAACTTCCTGGTCTCGCCCCCCCTGATCGTGACCGAGGATCAAATCGATGAAATCATGGATATATTGATCCAGGCCCTGCGCGCCTTTGCACCCACCGCCCGCGCCGCTATAAAGGCAGCCTAATCGTACACAAATACAGGAGACCGCCATCATGCTAGCCGCCATCGCAACCTTACGGGCCAAGGAAGGTTCCGAAGCCGATTTCCTCGCCATCGCTCAGGAAATGGCCGTCGCCGTCAATGCCAATGAAGAGGGCTGTTTGTCCTACGAAATTTTCCAGGGCGACAACCCGCAAACCTTCATCTTCATCGAACGTTACAGAGATGAAGCCGCGACAGAAGCGCACCGCAATTCAGACCATTTCAAAACAATCGGTGCCCGCATGGGCCCCTTCATGGCCGGCCGCCCAGACGTCCAGCGCCTGAACCTGGCATAATTTCCGGCATTAATTTGGACCAAGCGGCCCCGCATCAGCGGGGCCGTTTCGGCCTAAAGGCTGAGCACACGCTTGGCAATGATATTGCGTTGAATTTCGTTGGAACCGCTATAGATCGACGCAGCGCGATTGTGCAGGTACTTCCCCACCAGTGACACCCCGGATCCAGGCGCTATGGGTACAATATTGTTGCCTGGCATACGCGCTTCCGGTTGATGGGGTGCTGCATAAACATTCAGCGCATCAAGGAACAATTCCGTAACGCGCTGATCGGTTTCCGAACCCAGTACCTTCATGATGGACGAAGCATGGCCGGGCCGACCGACGCGGCTAATTTCAGCGATGATCCGATGTTCGGTATTCTCCACCGCCATTTGTTGAATTTCCACCGCCGCGACTTTTTGCGCAAACAACGGATCATCGAAAGCCTTTTGATCGGCGATTTTATGGAAGGCATTGAACGATGCCCCAATCTTGGCACCGAAGGCGCTGCCGCCGCGTTCAAACTCCAGCAAATATTTGGCCACCGTCCAACCGTCGTTTTCCGCTCCAACCAAGCTTGACTTCGGCACGCGCACATCTTCGAAAAACACCTGATTAAAGCTATGGACATCGGCGATATTGATGATCGGCTGTATATCGATGCCGGGTGTATCCATGGGAAAAATAAGGAAACTGATGCCTTCCTGTTTTTTGCCTTCTTCTGACGTTCGCACCAGGCAGAATATAAGGTTTGCGTACTGTGCGCCGGTGGTCCAGATTTTGCTGCCATTTATCACGTAGTCATCGCCATCTGACACCGCGCGGGTTTGCAAAGATGCCAGATCCGAACCGGACCCCGGCTCCGAATAGCCCTGGCACCAGACATCCGCAGCAGACAAAATTCGCGGTAGAAAATGATCTTTCTGCGCCTGGGTGCCAAAGCGCATAATCACCGGTCCGACCATTGAAATACCCATGGTAAAGGCATTCGGCACATCCGCCTTGGCGGCCTCGGTATCATAAATATAGCGTTGCATAGGCGTCCAGTTACAGCCGCCATATTCCAGCGGCCAGGACCGGGCTGCCCAACCTTTTTTATAGAGCGCCTGATGCCAGCGCTCACTAACGTGGAAATCGGAAAATGAACTGGCACTTAATCGGGCCGCTTCGCGCATTTCGTCGGTTAAATTCTCAGCCAGGAATGCTCGCACTTCATCACGAAAGGCCACATCAGCCGCCGACATGTTCAAATCCATTTTTCGGTACCCTTTCGTAAACGCGAGATATTTTTTAAAGATTGCATGATTTCATTTTGCGGCACAAACGGGCTTTTAATAGCCGCATAAAATCAACCTTAGGACTAATCAGGAATCTCGATGGTCAATAGCGGGCCGTGTTGTTGGGCACCATAAACATCCGTGTCGCCGAAACTGCCTGACGGGACCAGGCGCGGCACCGTGATCTTAATCGCCATGGCAACATCGTAGGGGATAATTGAAACCTCGTTCTGCGAGACGTGATAGAGCGAGGCAATAAGCGCTGGCTCGATCACGCCGCTGTCGCGCACGCGTTCATAGATCGCCACATCCTCGAACATCAGATCCAGCGTACACAACAATGCACCGGCATTCTTGGACCGCAAAACAGATGCCAGTTCAGATAAGGTCGCCACGTTACAGGTCCACCATTTCAATCGGGAATGGCTCCAACGGGTCCTCGATCTCCATGATATGCCAGAGATTGAATTCATAGGTCTCTCCGACAGGGATATCGGATGGCGAAAATGGAATGGCCAGGTTGCCGGAGATACATTTGCGCCCGGGAAAGTCGGAATGCAGCAATGCCAGGCGCGTCTTCGCCATGACCGCCAGGCTGGTTTCCTCATCATCCGCCAGGACCTCGGCCAGAATACCGATTTCATGGGGCGTGGCATCCTGGATCGGCTCACGGGAGCCCATGGTGCCTGATTTGCCGTAGACATGGATGTTAAGCTGATATTGATCGGCGTCGATCTCCAACGCGGCGACCTGTTTTCGCACCCGGTCCCGGCAAAATTCGATGAAATCATCGATGATGGCGATCAGCCCGGGATCCCGCGCGCCGGCGATAAAAATGGTTCTAAAGCCTGCCCGGCGCACCCCTTCCAGCTTCACCGTATAACGGTTGGCGCTCTCAAAGCGGCTGCCCGCCACCTTCACGGTGCGGTCGTCAAATTGTTCATATACGGAATCCACCGTCACCACGGTTCCATCGGGCTCCTCCAGATGATAGGGGCTTGGGTTTTCATAAAGCGTATGGGCGGCAACACTCATGCGCGTACAGCGGCTATCGGGATCGGCAGGTGCGACCAGAAAATGATCTGCGGCCAAGGTGCCGATCATGCAATCCTGCCCCGTTTTCGGCACGGCGACCGCACCGGCGCATTCAATAATCTTCGACAGATGCCAGACCAGGCCGGGGTCAAAGCCCCGCATCAGGGGAATTGCAGAATAGATCGAAGCATCCGTTGCGCGCCCCGCCAGGACGACCTGCGCGCCATTTTTCAGCGCCTGCTGGAATGGTTCAACCCCCATCATGGCGACAACACGATGGCTCTCCTCAATCGTCTCCGACGTCGCGTCATCGATGGGGCCGAGGGGTTCGATCTTTCCGGCCTTCAGCTTTTCATGCAGATAGTCTTTGCTTTGATCCGCATGGATCACCGCCATTTTGAAGTGAAATCCACGCTCCGCCGCGATTTCCTCAATCACTTCGCGCACCAGTGCCACTTGCGGCGCACTACCACCGCCGCCCGCCGAACCGATCAACATGGGAATGCCCTTCTCGAGTGCCCCTTCGAGCATCAGGCCAAGATCGCGCTTGATCGCCTTGCGACTGACGAACGGCACGCCGGCACCAAGATAGTGCGGGCCGGGATCCATGGAGCCCGCATCGGCGGCTATGAAATCAAGATCAACTTCCAAACCGTGTCTAAAGGAATCCTCACCAAAGCCGTAACCGAGCAAGCCGGTCGTCGCCATCATGCTGAGTGATTTGCCCATAGGCCTGTTCCTTTCAGTCCAACGCAGGTCAATCCAGCCTGCGAGGTAGGTGCTCGCTGGTATGGTAGAAGTCTAACGCCCTATATTCAGGGAGGCTATGCCTGTGGTATTAGCTCCTAAATGGAAATGACTGACGCATTAATATTCGAGTGGGAGAGAGCACATGGGCATCAAGGCACTGGCGGAACAGGCACAGACCGAAATAACACCGATGACAGTAGGGGAAACCCTGCCACGTTATGGTGATGGCGATCTGGTATTCGTCGATGTGCGCGATGTTCGCGAGGTTGAGAAAAGCGGCACCATTAAAGGTGCCCAGCACGCGCCCCGCGGCATGATCGAATTCTGGTTCGACCCCGAAAGCCCCTATCATCGGGAGATCTATGGCGACCCAGACAAGACCTATGTCCTGTTCTGCAACGCCGAATGGCGCTCCGCCCTCAGCGCCAAATCATTGCAGGACATGGGCATTAAAAATGTCGCCCAACTATTCGGCGGCCTGCCCGCATGGCGCGATGCCGGTGGCCCGACAGAGGAAAAACCGCGAAAATAATTTTATGCGGGGACACAATACTTATATGCCATATATGTATTGTGTCCCCGCATTAAGGTTTCGCGATACTGGATTTCCTGCCCGGCCTACCTTTATGCAATTGGCGCCCGGTACGGCTTTCAAGTGCATCAATAAATTGCCGCGCGCCAATGGGCCGGCCCGTGCGCTCCCCAGCCCGAAGACGATCCGCTTGATCATTCGTCAAGCCTTGGGCCAGGAAATCTTTCCAGTTAGGAACCAAGGCACCTAAGGCCTCGGCCCGCATAACGCCGTCATCCTTGTTCGCCAAATGGCCACGCGCACTCGACCAAGCCCAGTCTTGGGGCCGCTTCACCAATCCGGCCCGCACTGGATTAAGCTCTACATATCGAGCGGCCATGAGGGTATGGGCCTCGTCCATGGGGCAGGAAGCAAACCGGCCTTGCCATAGATAACCCTTCCAATCCTGGCGCGTGTTGATGAAACGGGTATAACGACGATGGGCTTCTTGCAGGGCCTTGTGCAGACCAGCTTCGTCGTGCGGTACCAATAGCAGATGCACATGGTTGGGCATCAGACAATAAGCCCATATTTCCGTTCCGGCCTCGCCCGCATATTGGGTCAGAAAATTCAAATACTGACGATAATACGTATCAGAAAAGAAAACCTCCTGCCGACGGTTCCCGCGTTGGGTCACGTGATGAGGTATGCCGGGAACAACGATGCGCGCCAATCTAGCCATGGCGACAGCCTAACGCCTTATATAAAGGGACACAATACTTATATGCCATATAGGTATTGTGTCCCCATAAAGGCGCATAGAGCTAGGCTTGCGCCTTAAACGCGTCCAGGATCTCAGCCCCGGTGGCGGTCCAGACCCCGTCGTGGCCGGAGATATAGCTTAACGCTTCCTCCAGCGCCTTGATGCGATAAGCCTGGCCGGTGACCCAGGGGTTGAGGTTGATGGCCATGACACGGCCACCGCGCTCTGCGGATTCTGCATACAGGCAATCGAACTGGTCTTTCAGCTGATCGACATATTCCTGCTCCGTATGGCGCAGGGTGACCAGGACCTGTTGGTCATCCAGTTCCATGGTATGGGGCAGATTGTGGATGGTGCCTGATTTGGTCTCGAACGCATAAGGCATGTCATCATTCAGCCAATCACAGAGATATTCGATGCCGTTTGCGGCCGCAATATCCGGCGTGTTGAAGGATTCTGATCGGATGGGCGATAACCAGCCTCGGACCGGTTGGCCCGATAGCTTGCGCAGGCTATCCAGGACGCCCTTGATCATGGCGGCTTCCTCCTCCCTGTCCATTTCACCATGGATGATGTGGCCCATATCCAGACCATTGGCGACCACTTCCCAACCGCGTTGGTTGACCTGTTCGATCAGGAAGGGATGCCGTTCCGCCAGCGCGGAATTAATGGCGACGGAGGATTTCAGGCCCAATTTATCGAGCACTTTGAAAATACGATACACACCGACACGGTTGCCGTAGTCCCGCAAGGTATAGTTCCAAAAATCCGGATATGGCCGGGCCATGGCACCGGGCACGGGTACGGCGGGCTTCATATCCATGGGGAACCACTGCAACTGGGTCACGACCCATAGGGCCACCCGCGCGCCGTTGGGCCAGGTCACGTTGGGACGTTCATGCAACTGCGACCAGGGATAGCGGTCATGATCCATACCATGGCCGCGATTGGGGTATTTCAGATAATCGTCCGATAGCTCTGCCATATTCAGCTCCCCCTTCTGGCGGTCAGGCTGGCGAGTACATTGTCGTAATGGTGTTCATAATAGTGGGCCGCGATCTCCCGCCCCGTGGTGACCCAGACATCGTCGTGGCCGGTAATATAGTCCAGCACCTCGGCGAAATTGCCAATACGGTGAGGTTGCCCAATGAGGAAGGGATGCAGGGGAATGCACATGACCTGGCCGTTTTCTGCACCTTCTTCATACAGCTGATCGAAATTCGCCTTCAGAATATCCGAATAATGGCGGCTGCTTTTACCCATCATGGACAACACCACCGTATCGTTCATTTCCAGGGAATAAGGCACCGAGATTAAACGGCCGCTTTTGGTATTCACGGGCTGTGGCTGATCATCGTGGAACAGATCACAGGTGTACTGAATGCCGAATTCCGCCAACAGCTCAAATGTATTGGTGGTGTAGGAAAGTGCAGGCGCCAGCCAGCCGGCCACATCCTGGCCGCTGGCATCCTTGATGGTGTCGATGACGTCCTTCATCATGGCCCGTTCCTGGGCCTCGGACATTGTGTAGGTATAGCGGGTGTTATAAATCCCGTGGGAAAACAACTCCCAATCCAGTTCGTTACAAACTTTGATCAGCTCCGGGTGATGCTGGCAGATGGCCACGTTGAGGGAGACACTGCCGCGCACATTGTATTTCGCCATGGCCTCCATCATGCGAAAAAAACCGGCCCGGTTGCCGTAGTCCCGGTGTGAATAGGGCACCACATCCGGGTGCGGCTTTGGCCAGGCCCGTCGGCCAGGATTTAGCGGCGGATCAAATTCGTAATATTCAATATTCGGTGCCACCCAAAAGGCCACCCTGGCACCGTTCGGCCAGGTTATTTTTGGCCGGTCACACAGGGGCGAATAATCATAAAGCTGCGGATCGCGCATCATATGGTCAACTCCTACCTAATCGTTCAACATTTGATAGTCGGTCAGGTAGTCGACGACATCCTGGGCCGGGACCACATCGGCATACTTGATCGCCATGTCATACAGGTTCGCAAAGTGCGGGCTTTCATGCTTATCGGCGACGCACTCCTCCGGCACGATGGTTCGGAAACTGCGGGAGAGGCTATCGACAACAGTGGCACGGACACAACCTGATGTGGAGCCGCCGGTGACAATGACCGTATCGATGCCGTGGAAATTCAAGACGGATGGCAGGTTGGTTTCGTGAAAGGCGGAGGCCATCCGCTTGTTGACGATGACGTCTTTTTGCCGATCCACGTGCAGTCGGTCATCAAATTCCGAGCGGCGGGAATCCACCTTGATGTTCTGTAGGCTGTCAGGCGTATCCGTCCGCGTACCCCAGATGCCGCAATCTTCGCCCGAATCCATATAAGCCACATAGGTCCAGATCACCGGCAGACTTTTGGAGCGGGCCAGATCAGAGATCTCGTTGACATAGTCCATCTGCTTCGGGTCCGTTTCGTAGGCGGTGGCGAATTCGCCTACGTTCGTATAGGCCTTCTGCAAATCCACATTGATCACCGCAGCCTTGCGGCCAAAGCCAAAGCGGGGCCGGGTTGGGTTGGCCTTGATCGCCTCGTAGAGTTGCCGGGCGCTTTTATCTGACGTTTCCATTGCTTAGTCTCCTCGTAAAAAAATTCGTTGGCTTAGGGTTGAAATCCCTATTTGGTTTAGGGTTGAAACCCAATGGCACCTTCATATTTGTCCGCCTCTTCCTCTGGCAGGAACTCGAGCTCGTATTCCCGGATCTCGGGGAAGCCGACAAAGGCGTGGAAGTCCGCCAAAGGATGCGCCTTGTATTCGGCCTTCAGGCGTTCTTCGAGGGCGTTATCTTCGGCGGCAAAGGCGGTGTAATAGTCCCACATGGATTTGGTCGCAGCCCGCATGGCACCGCCTGGATTGATAACAATATCTATACCCAGTTTCTGCAGTTCGTCCGCATGCAAATTAGGTGAAACGCCGGTGCGGTTATAAAGCACCCCACCGCCCACAGCCTCGCAGACCTGACCAATTTCCTCCGCCGATATTAAGCCTTCGGGGAATGCCACATCGGCACCGGCTTCACGGTACGCCTTCAGCCTGGTAATCGCGTCATCCAAACTGCCGCCTGCGACACCACGGGCATCACAGCGGGCAATCAAAACAAAATCCGGGTCCATCTCATCCCGCACACGGGCCGCGGCGCGTATTTTGCCCGCAGCTTCTTCGATAGAGATCACCTGCTTGCCGGCCACATGGCCACAGCGTTTCGGCGCGATCTGATCTTCCAGATGAATGCCCGCAACACCGGATTTTATGAACTCCTCAACTGTGCGCATGACGTTGATGGCATTGCCATAGCCCGTATCAGCATCACAGATCACCGGGATCGAAACCGCGCTGGCCACTTTGCCCGCAACATCCGTCATCTCCGTCTGCGTGGCCAGACCCACATCGGGCCGGCCAATATGATTGACCGAAACCCCATAGCCCGAGATATAGACGGTGTTAAAGCCGGTCTTCTCGATAATTCGCGCGCCCATGGCATTAAAACAGCCCGGTGCGACAACGATATCATCGCCCGCCAACTGTGTACGCAGAACCTTCGCCGCGCCCATTGAATGAGACAAAGCCTAACCCTCCCAGATGTTTGCTTTTGGGAAGTCTAACAGAACCTTGCGGCCACTCAAATGCAAACGGCCCTATTGAGCTTCGCCCACGAAAGTCAAAGCCGACTCGAACCGGGCGATCGCCTGACTTCGCTGGCGGATAGCGCGCATCATGTGCCCCCCGATCAAACGATCGACTTCGACCTTCAGGGCGTCACGCATCGCCCGCAATTCGTTCGCCTTCGCCCCAGCAAGCGCAGCCGCATTCTCCTGTGCTTGAACGATACCATTTTGCGTTCCAATATCTTGATCAAGCAGGTTAATTTCTCCGTTTATTCGCTGCTGATCGGCGGCGTTATTGGCAGCGGTGGCGACAGCAAGTTCTGCTTGCTTGACCTTCTTATCACCCTTTAATTCAGCAATCCGCACTTCTGCCGCGTGCTTGGCAGAATTGGCATTAGCAACCGCTTCGACCTGACCGGAAATTGCTGGATCAAAATGAACGGCGGTCTCACTCTCATTTCGTTTACGAGCACTTTCCAACAATGCGACGACCCGCCGGACGATCGCGCTCATATTCGCGGCTTCCACGCGGCGCTGAAGACGAAGCGCAGGGCCGGTCATGGTCGTGTTGAATTCAAGTTCAGCCTTCACCAATCCTTCGGCCTCATTCAAGTCAACATTGATAATACCCTCAACATCCTTTGCCTTGGTCGGGTCCGTGCGGGATTTCCAAATCCCCTCAACCCTATTGCCCAGAGCGTTGGCGGGCAGGGCCAAACGCAATGTATCGTGGGAGGTTTTTGTAGCTTCCTCATAAGCCTCTTCTTCACGAACGAAGATCCGCTGCAAGGTTTCGTTGCCGCCCGCACTGTTCTCCCTCAGGCGAGTCATTTCGTCTTCGTCGCCGTCTGCAGTGTACTGATCCGGGCGATTACGTTGCTTATGCCGCAACTCATCCATGCGCAATAGGTTGGTGTTCAAGGCACCGCCCAGATTGTACAACGCCAACGACTTCGCCGATTGTATAATCACCTCTGGATCGGCGCTATAGGACTTCACCTTCCAGTTGCCGATATCGTCCTTGATCAGAGCATAGTTCGTGTTGCCCGTCCCTGCGACACGCACCGTGTTAATCGTCTGCCAAAAGCGTCTATCGATTTGTCGCTGAATCTTGATACGATCGCGCTTGTCCTGATCATTGGTGAACCATTCGGAGCCGAAGGGCATGGCGCGTTTGGACTGCTCGGCGAGCATATTTTGCCACAGCAATCCCGGATCGTTCTGCAGCGATGTCGATGGGTAGCTGCTACGCAGATAGGCGCTTGGCGGTCGGATATAGACCATGCCGGCACGCTGTTCGTACGCCGTCTTCAGCGCCCGTTTGACATTTGCGGTCCGTGGGCTGCCGTCGCCCCCTTCCCGTTGCGCCTGGATCAGCTCGTGCCTCAAGGTCGTGATCATACTGTCCAGCACGTCGATCTGACGATCGAAGTCAATCTCTTTACCGGCGGTTTTCCCGATTGGCGGCAATAGACCGTCCAGCGTATTTTTCAGCGCCTTCCAATCATCCTTTTCGGTGTTATTCGAGGGATCCTCAATCTTCGCCTTGATGGCGACTTGCAAGCCGGAGAATGCAGCCTGGGGATCGCCGGCCTTGCCCTTTGCCAAAATTTCATCCAGGATGCCCGACCGCAATGCATCGAAATTGTCACTGTGCTTTTTCGCCAGGTTTTCCGCATCGACGGTCGACGATTTTGCCACTTCCTTATCCGCCAGATCTTTCGCCACAGTCTTTAATTGCGTTACATGATTAGCAAAGGATACGATAATGACCCTGTTCAAATCCGCATCCAAAGTCGTGCGGGTGATGGCGCTGCTATTTTCCGGGTTGGCACCGATACGGCCTTCAAAATAGCGCCGCGCTTCGGTCAACAAACGTTTCTTCGCCTCCGTATCGGCGTCTCCCGCAAGGGTCTTCTGCACGCCCGATAAATAAGCATCCATGAACTCGCGCAACGTGCCGCTGGCACCGGAGGCAATTACACCGTCGACCACCGCATCAATCTTTAACTTCAGTGCAGCAATGTCGGCCTTGCTCACCTTGAAACCTAATCCATCCGGCTTATCGGGTAGGTCAGGATCATAGTCTTCACCCATCAGGATCGAACGTGCGGCGAACACCGGCCAGGCCGCTGCGACTGTTTTCTTCAGCGACGTTTGGGCAACGGTCACCACCCCATTCGCCGCCGTCGATTTGGCGGCGGATTTACTCACCCGGCCCTTGAAGATGGTTGCCAGGTCCTGCAACACCTGCTGGGCGTTCTTGCCGGTGGACCAACGCAGGGCGTTGAGTTCCGCATCTTTGTAGTTTTGATCATGCTCCCGTTCACGGAACGATGCTTGCTGGCGCAATTCATCGGCTTGGATCAAAATGGAATTGCCGATAGCTTCCAGGACCATCAGGTAGTGGCCTTGATTCACGCTCTTATATTCGCTCACCAGGATCTCATGGTTTGAAAGCGAAAGAATTTTCTGCGCGAACTGGACCATGGAATTAGTTAGTTCGCGCAAGGCAATCCGTCTGGATATTTCCTTGTCCGAACACCAATTTTTGCCACAACCCCTGCTGCTGTTCTGCGTGTCCTTTTGAGCAAAATTACGGGCTTTCTTGGCCAAAAGGGTATCGCCCGACACAGCATCTCCGTACAGCTTGACCAAGGTGTTGAGCCCTTCGGGTGGCCGGGCATCTTCGAACCCAAGGCCGGAATTTGAAACACCGGCTGCCTGAACTTGCGCGACAAAACCGAATATTGCGTTCTCATCAGCTGGATCACCCTCTAAATCAAAATTTGACGGGGCAGCACCCTCCGCACTATCGCGCAGAAAGGCCGGGTCAGCTATACCAAATCGCCGGGTTTCCTTAGGTTTTTTCCAATCGTTTCGCCAGTAAGGCGCATTCAGCCAAAGGTCAATTTCCGCATTCATGTAGATATCATTCAGCTTTTTTAGCTTAATGGCGCTTTTGACCGGATCCTTGAGGATCGCACGGCGAAGCTTCACACGTTTTGCCTTCGCATCGGCCCTTCTTTTTATATATCTCTCCTTTCCTTGCTCGACCGAATTCAGTAGACGTTCTTCGGATTTCGTAACCGCGTCGTTGTCCGTAGCCTTGATATTATCGCTTTTCGTGACAGTAACTGGCACACGGGGTAACGGCTTAAGATCCGGGGCATTAACTGGCTTTTCGTTTTTAAAAATTTTGTGCGCACTCGGTTGCAGAATTCTGGGAAACCCTGTTTCACCTTTGTCAGCCGCGACTTTTTCGGCAATTTCCTCGGCAATTTCTAGGGTTCCCGGCCGCGTCAATTTAACAAGCAGATTAACCACCAGCTCAAACGTTTCCTCGCGCCTTCGGTCCACCTGATCCCGCTCGCGAGAGGTAAGCTTTGCGCGATCAATCGTATACTCGTTGCTCCACGGGCGCCCCAGGGCCTCGACATAATTTGCAGTCGCCAGCCAAAGGTCGGATTGCAAATTCCTGCGATCTATATAGGACTGTGCTAGGCGTTGGATCGGCCTGATAAAATCGCGATCTATGGCATTTTTTGTCTTCGCCCCCTGCGCTGAGGGGAAAACCAATCCGGCTAAATTTTCGAGAGTTTTGGCGCCTGACAAACGGGCGATGCGGGTGCCGGAATGTTTGACCTTCCCTACGACCATCATCGCTGGAAGAATTTTCATTTCGTCTATGCTAAGAGGATCTTCCAAATATGTGACCCGGCGGTAGCTTCGGGATGTTGGGTGTACGAAATCCCGCAGACTACACAGAATTTTTGCGGGTACACTCCATGGCGTGTATGTACCCTCGTAGCAACCTTCAAACCGATCAGCTAGGGCCCGTGGACATTTATCTTGCGGCGATGATCGCTGCGACGAGGTTTAGGTTAGCGGCATAGCTTGTAT
>Ga0233439_10002444_pt1 | contig 20964 bp, 30 predicted proteins | sample SI_123_September_6_FD_182713 | JGI IMG/M metagenome (GOLD analysis project Ga0233439, IMG submission 182713) | Seawater microbial communities from Saanich Inlet, British Columbia, Canada - SI_123_September2016_100_MG | ecosystem: Environmental > Aquatic > Marine > Inlet | place: Canada: British... | reverse complement strand
TTAAGCATTAGTATCACCAAATATACAATTGTCCATATAAAACTTTTTGGTATATTCTAAATCATCGTTAATAATGGTATAATATAATTCATCACATTCCATTGATTCTAATATGAAAATAAATTCTCCTATCACTTCTCCCGGTGACTGACCATACTTATATTCAGACGCAATAACAATACTACCAAACAATAGAATAATACCAATTAAAAAACCAATACCAAATTTATTCATTATTATCACCTTTAGATATATCTGAACGCATGTCCATTACCCCGGGATGTGTTTCCATATCCTTTTGTTTCAAATCTGCAATTTCCATATAGGTACCTTGGATTCTAAACATGCATTCCATTAATGAACTTATGCTGAATTTCGTGCCTCTGTCTTTTGTATGCTCCCCAAATTTCTTTGCACACGCTAGGCAAACAGTGCTCTCTAATTCTTTTCTAGATAATTTCAATTTCCTATAATTCTCCTTAATGATTCGCAATCAAATCGTACTGCAACATTGCCCGGCTCAGGCTCTGAACCTGATGATGACCAAGGATTGTAATCAACTCGTACATCATACCCACCATTTATTTTATCTGTGTTTAACATTAGTAATACTCCTTGACTGAATAATCATTAGTCTGAATTCTTGTCATCCCAGTTATCTTTTGGGTATTAAGAATTGGTACATCTTCAAATTTGTTTGCATTCATTTTATTTATCCCTCATGTGAAAATCATCACAAACATATTCAGTTACCTCTAAAGGAACTGCGGTTCCACCAATTACAGATGTAACAGTTTTAACTTCGGAATGAAATGAATCACAAATAGTATTCATCTGTGGAGTATCGTCAGCCATAAAGGAACCGATACCTACTCCGAGTAGTCCGCCTAACAAGAGAGCAATAAAAATTGTAACCATATCCACATGGTTAAATTAATAATTTGATATATAAGACTTACTAAGAGTTGTTACTTCTAATTTTATACCAGCCGGTCAACTGTTTTAATCTATGTGCAAACCCTTCTCTGATTCCTGCTTTTGCTTGTGCTCTTGTTATGTCTTCCCCCGTGAAAAACTCTGCCATGAATGATTCATTACCACTCATGATTCTGGCTTCGCTTTGGGAATGAGGCAAACCGAATACACCATGACCAAACTCGTGACGCAATACCTTGTCTAAATCCCATGTTTTACCCTTTGGATTGCTTGGGGTAGGAATTGGATAGTGTGTTGGGTCTATTTCATGCATATCCACCCCTTTACCGTGGTTTGTCCAGTGAAATCGCTTATTTACGACACATTTGCCATCATTGATTCCTCCGAGTGGATAGTACATATATGCTAATGTATTTTTATCTAAAAGTTCATCGTCCTCTTCTGAGTTGAATTGTACTGTAATATCTGCGTCTAATCGGTTTTTTACACGTCTAAACTTGATTGGAACGTGCAATCTCCACCCGAAAAGTGCCATCGAAACTGCTCTTTTTACCTGTTTTTCTGTGATTTCTTTGTCATTATTGAGTATAATGTAGTTCAAAACACCGTTTTTTGGTGATAAAAAGCCAAATTTTCTGTCATCTTCGATTTGTTGTTCAATTGTGACCCCAGAAACCCTTACAGAATCGTATTTTCCGTCTGATTTCGCTCTACAAATCATTTCCGTGACCATATTTGGTATTATTTGGTTACTAGTTAAGTTTAACGGTATGTTATTGTTATATAAGTTATATATATAATATATATAAGTATGAAAATGGATAATAGGAATATCTCAATCTTTTTATAAGAAAAGAAGCCTTTAAAAAGGATGGCAGGTTCACGCGTAAAAGAATATGATGTAATTGATGAGGAAGTAGTCATCAAAACTACAAAGAAAACAACATCTTGTAAATGTATCAAAGAAACTAGAGATATCTCATGTGAAAAACATGCCTAGTCTTTGAAGTTCATCAACCGCATTATGAAATGTTCCCCATCTGCATCTATTTTTTCTTCTTCATGTTTTGCTCCCTCTGTAGCCCAATCAAATAGTCCATGCAACCATTCGTGAGTAACAGTATCCATAAAATCGTGAGTACCTTCTATCATATTAGACATATAGTAATAAATTTTTAATTCATCTGACACATACTCTGCTCTAGGGTCTTCTTCCTCTGGGTATAGGATATATTCTTCATAGAACATGTAATTATTCCATCACAACTTGATAAAAAGATTACTAATTACACTTGACAAATCTTGACAGAATCCTTATATAGTGTGACATAGTGACAATATCATATGGGTTTGTATGATAGTTTATCTAAAGGATTTAATTTCATTTCCAAACGTAATACTACACAAACTGTAAGACCTACAGTATCCACACCTATGATGAGTACCGATACAGGTGCTAAATTACCAATTTTCCCATTCCCAATGGCTATGGTTGTTGAACTAGCCAAGACTGTAGACGCAGTGAGAATTCCAATTGATACTTTAAACAGAGAAATGTTCAAGAATGGATTTGAAATCAAAGAACGATTCAAATACAAATGTCAGGACTGTTCAAAACAATTTGAATATCCACCTCATGAGAAAAAGAAAGAAACTATATCAGTAGATGAGATGCCTAATTCAGATGTTCAAGATTTAAAAGACGACCCACTCATGTGTGATACATGTGGGGGAAATAACATAGTAAAACCAGACCCAGCAAACAGAAAAAGACTAGAAGACCTAATGACAAAACCAATCAATGGAAACGAGCAGACATTAGAAGAACTATCTAGACAACTAGAACAAGACCTTGAAATATTCGACATGGCATTTATGCTTACTTCCCCTAAATATAAAATCAATGATGATACTGGAAAATCTAAAGTTAAAGAGTATACTGAATATATCAGAATAGACCCACCTAGCATTGCATTCATTGTTGACGCTGATGGTAGATTAGGTTATACTGATACTGGTGCTCAAGTTATGGTTTGCCCTGACCCTGCCCACCGAAAAGAAAATCTCATGTATACCAAAGATGGTGAAGAGGCAAGATGTCACATCTGTAATGCAATTGGATTACCTGCATGGTTCGAAGTTAACACAGTTTATGGACTCGGTGTTCCTACACCAAAAAGAGTTGTTTATGCTAAAGGAGAAATCATATGGAAAGTTGGAAAATACTCACCGGGATTACTTTATGGTTATTCACCAATTTATACCATCTGGTCAAAGGCAATGGCTTTGTCTCACATGGATGAATACATTAGAAAATATTTCGACAAGATGAGACCTCCAAGAGGAATGCTTATTCTATCTTCAAGAAATTATGAAACTTTCAGAAAATCATGGGATGTATTACAACAAAAAGCATTAGAAGACCCATATTCTATACAACCACTGTTAGTAGAAAATGATAAAGGAGCACAAGGTAAGATGGCTGAATGGCTTGACTTTACTGGCTCACTAAAGGAATTAGAGTTTACAGTTATTAGAAGAGAACTCAGAATGATTATCGGTGCATTGTATGGTGTCCTTCCACTTTACTTCGGTGAACTTCCTACTGGTTGGTCACAAGAAGGACTGCAAGTTACAATCACAAACCGTGCTGTCAAATGGGGTCAAGATATTTTATACAAATCATTCTTTAGAAAAATCGCTGACCATTTGGGTATTGACGATTGGGATATCAAACTTAACGAAGGTGAAGAAACTGACAAACTCAGAGACCTACAGATTGAAGGTGTTGAAATTGAAAACATGAAAGCCTATCAAGAACTAGGATTCGAAGTTACCAGAACACCAACTGGAAAATTCGAAGTTTCACAAGAACCTGTGGTTACTTTACAAGACCAATTCAATCAACAGAATAAACAGCCGGGTGAAGAGAATCAGGATACAGTTTTAAAGCCGGGTGAACGTGGTAGAGGCAGTGCTGCTCCAAAAGAAGAACAGCAACGTATGCAAGGTGCTCCCGGAAGAAAGAGAACTGGAACTGAGGGTGGTAATCAAGGTGACCCAAGAGGAGCAGGTAGAGCAGGAGGTATCAGAAAGAATTTCCCTAATGGAATTACACCAAACAATTACGAATTAGTTAAAACCACATTACAGACTTCACTTGATTTCGGTTGGAAGAAAACCAAGACAGTAGACGAATTAAGAAAGGTAACAAAGATGACAGTAAGAGACGCAAGAGAACTTGTAGATAATGAGTTTGATTCATTTAACAGATGGGAGAATGATAATGAAGAAACATCTTAACTGTGAAGAGAACTGTACCCATACCAAAAAGGTAAAAAGAAATATGGGAAAGAAAAAATCACCACTTGTAACAAAAACAATGGAAGCACAAGGAAAAATTAGAACAGTTAATTTAACAGAAAAACCAAAAATGGTACAATCATTACCAGATGATATTATTACAGGTTCAGATAATACAGTAACCGTAGAACTTAACAAAGACGAAACATTGTCAACAAATTCATGGATGAATATTGCTTCAACAATGGTAGGTATACCATCAAATGTAACTAAACATAAAATACTTGAAGAGATTGACAGAATCTTTGGAGCAATCACACTTTCTGACAATGTCGATGCACATACAGAATCGGTGTACATAATTGATGAGTGCTTAAGAAAACTAACCATTCTAAAGAGGGATAAAGAAATTGCCTGAATGTAAAGACGGTGAGTGCAGTTTGCTACCATGTGACTGTTCATGTCATCAATCTACTAGAGATGATTACGAATGTAATATGTGTGGGTGTAAACAGATTGGGTAATGATAGAAAAATCTCCGGTGGAGAACATAACGCTAACGAGAATCAACAGAGACTATGGAAAGCACACCAATCAAATGAATACCTACACGTAAACGATGATAATGAAGCAGTATGTTTTGGTTGTTTTACTAAAGCAGCTTGTGCAGCAACACTTGTAGATATATGTGGAGACTGTGCAGGTAAGAAAGGTAGAGAGGCTTTATTGGCTGTTGTAGCCCCGAAATATTATGGACTATGTTATTTCTGTAGAGACTATCATTTTAATATCGAACAAATCAATTGTAGATTATGCAGAACTTGCAACAGACGAGTTGCTGATACCACTAAAGCATATAACAAAGCAGGTGGACAATTCGGACATGACCCATTCTGGAAATCAATGCGTAGAAAACACGGTAAAGAATGGAAACAGATTATGACCGGTGAGGATACACGGAAAGTAAGACTCTAAAATTTGCAATTATAGGTGCTTACAAATGTGGACAGACTAGTTTAGTAGAATACCTTTACAGGAAATACCCCGGCTGTATTGTAGAAAAGATAGAATGTATTTATAGAAAAGGATTTCCCAATAAAGAATGGAGTGAGAAATACAAAGACTTTGAAAAGATTCTAATTTTTAGAAAGGATAGAAAACTAGCATTCTTATCTAACTTTTTATATTTTCATCCGGGTGTGAACCTATACACATATGTTAATTTTCCTAACAATGAAAATGAAATTAATAATATCTTTGAACAGTTAGATTATGACAGATGGATTAAACATTGGGCTTCTGAGAAACCAACTATTTATTATCTTGAGGAAATATGCAACGACCCACTTTTCCCAAAACTGAACGTAAATTATCTAAAACCGAATTTTGCACATCTCCTAAAATTAGATTTATCCTATCTTGCTGAAAATCATAATATCGATAGTCATACTTTAAAAGATATTTCTGCTCGTCCTTAGCACCACCAATAAATCTGTCTGCATGTTGTTTCATATCACATCCTCTAAATCGGGGGAAGAACTCAATATTACCACTCTTACCATTATACATAACCTTACCATGCTGAACAACTCTAACATTAAACTCATCATTACTAATAACACTAGGAACTAATGTCTCACTCCTAACATGTACAATGGTTCTAAAGAAATCTATATTGCGTTTCTGTGAATCCAAATCTTGGTTAGTAATGACAAACATCTTCTCTTTGTCTGTATCAACATACATATCAAGTATAGGTATTTGGTATATAAGTTGTTCATGTTTTCCCTCATAATACTTTTTGTATTCGGCTATGCTTCTATATACATATATTGATGACGCCATGACTGTAGTTTACATAATACTTATTAATAAACTGTTTGTAGTGTCGATATGCCAAAAAAGTTAAATAACGTGCCAACATGCCAATTGGACAACTGTACGAGGAAAGGTAAGGATATGTACGTGTATTCAGACGGTGAATTCACAATAGCAATATGTTACGCATGTGGTGCATTTGACGGCACAGGCTCACCAGAAGACCTATTAGAGCAATTTGTGTCTGAACCTGAAATCATACTAGCATTAATACATACAGGACATCTTATTGCCCTAAACTAGAACTCAGAAAGAATACTTAAATAGAATAACAGTGGATTACACACATGGAAGATGACATAGCATTTAAACGTATATTCGAACGAATAGACGACATACAGGAACAAATCAACAAACTTGTCGAATCACAGGCAGATATATCAGGCAAGTTTGATACACACCTTTTAGTCGGTAAAGAACTCACACGTTATAAAAAAGAACAGGAACAAATTCTGGCTGGGCATAAAGCAGTAAAAAGAGAAACATCTCTAATAAAATTCAGAAAGATAGTATCCATATTAGGTGTAATTGTAGCAACAGCCGGTGTAGTCATAGCCATTATGATATAACTCTACATCAAGTTTAAATACCTGATTAATGGTTGGATTTACATGGCTTTCACAAAAAATGAAATGGCTCTAGTTCTAGCATCATCAGTTATAATTCTGTTGATAGGAACAGCAGGAGTCGGAATTGCTACTGGATTTGTATACGGTGATATAAAAATCACACAAGAACAATTTAGTCAGGCATGGCAATTCAGCACAATATTTGCAGGTGCTGCACTAATGTATTTTGGATTTAGAGCAGGACAGTCAAACGGTAATACGACTACACAATCGTAACCCTCTTTTTTTATTATTAAGAATATTTATAAAGCATTAGCGTCAACTAGATATACATGACAGACGAGATAACTGTGTCCAATTTTGTCACAAAACAACTAGTTATTAAAGAAGATAATACAGACCGTTTCTTTGAAGGCATATTATCAGTAGAGATTAAAGACCGTCAAGGAGAGATTACAGATATAGATGAACTATACAAGGCTCTTCCAATATGGATGGAGAGAAATGCACCAATGTCAGACACTCATTCAAATCGTATTGTAGGCAGAGGTATCAATTTTGAAAAAGTAACACTTCAGGCTAAAAATGGTGAGAAACTCCCAGCAATTAAAATTTTAGGTAAAATACATTCAAACACAGCATTAGATGATTTCATTTGGAAACAAATAGTTGATGGTACTTACAAAGGATTATCATTCGGAGGGGCAACAAAAGCAAACAGAATACCAGTACCACAATCAGATGGAACGATGGCATACAGATTAAAAGACCTAGAGATATATGAAGTGGCAGTATGTGAAGACCCAGCAGTTGCATTCGCATTAATTACAGATGTAAACCCATTAGCAAAGGCAGTCCATGTAGAAAAAGATGGAGAAGAATTAAAAGCCAAATGTGATGGTACAAGTTGTTATATCAACGCAGAAGTAAGAAAAGCAGATATGGGTACTCCAATAGACCAAGACGATGTTCCTAAAGAAGTTGAAACTCATATTGGTGAAGCCAAAGGTTATAACCCAGAAGCAACTGAAGAAGGAGAAGAAAAATTAAAAATACATATGATTGATTCTAATGGTACTATTTGGTATGAAGCAGGAAAAGATATTTACGGACAAGACGAGGAAGACTTTCCTGAAACTGATTTAAAGAGACCAGACGATAAGACTAAACCATTACCTACTAAATATGGAAAAATGGAATTTGCAGCCTGTGAGGCACACGCAAAGAAAGACCCATCGGTACACAATGCCGGTGGATATTGTGGCTCAATTCAGCAACACGTAGATAAAGATACTAAAGTTCATGCCGGTCAAAAAGAATATGGTTCAACTGAATCTTGTATTTCTGGAGAAGGAAATAAAGATGACATTAGAGACGCTGAAGCATACTGTGGCTCACGTCATAATAATGAACATGGAATGAATCCTAATGCACCAAAACATAAAGCAGACCATGTAATGGGTTCAACAGGTGTAGGTAATCAATGTGATGAAAAAGCAAGTTGTTCTGAAAAACCAGACCTATCTGAAACAGGTGTAGACGAAGTAGCAAAACCTGATGGAGATAGACAATACTTTAAGAAATCATGTGGATGTTCAATCATAATTCAGAAAGATATAGTCGGTACAGGCACTGAAAACCCAAGAGGGTTAGGTGCATATAACACGTCAGTAAACGGAACCGGGGGAAGCAACCAAGTAACATCATCAGAATCAGACCCTAAAGACGAGAAAAAGAAAGACGCAGACGCAATAACTCCAGAGAAACTAGGAGACCCAACCAAACTAGGAAACAAGCCTACAGACCCTATTGCAAAGAAAGAATGTGAATTTGAGAAAGGAGTAAGAAAATATTGGGAGGAAAATAAAAACACAGACAACAACTCAGAACTACACCTAGCAATAAAAGACTATATAGAAAACTACAAAGAAGAACCAATGCCTATACTAAAAGCAATTAAAAACAAAGCAGAAGAAGAATGGGTAATGGAAATGAACAAGTTTTCAACATCAGCAGAAGGAATAGCACAGTATGGTGACAATGTAGAAGTATCTCCTGAAGGACATTTAGTAAATGGCGTAGGAAACATAATCTTTATAAACCCCTTTATATAGAATTATTATAACAACATGACCACATTAGATGACATAAAAACCATAGCCAAAGCTGACGAAGAGGAAAAAGAAAATCCCTTCGAGAAAAAAGCAGAGGACGAGAAAGACGAAATCAAACCAGAAGTGAAAGCTTCTGACGATGATGACAAAGAAGAAACCAATAAGGCAATCCTAGAAGCACTCAAATCAATTGTCGCAAGACAAGACAAGATGGAGAAAGCAATGGAGACACCTACTGACCTACCACAAAGCCCAAAAGGCAATGCTGATAGCGAAGATATTGGTGACAAAGTCACTGCACCAAAAGACCCTTACCCAACTGGTGACCAATCCGGTATCCAAGATGCCAATGGAAAAGTCGAAGATAAACCAGAAGGAGATAAAGGTGACCTTAAGATGCAAGAGAAATCTATCTCATCTCATGTAACATCACCAGTCGAAAGACCAACCACAAACGTGTCAAAAGCACAAAATGCACAAGAAGACCTCTTGCCATACCAAATTCTCTCAAAATGCAGAAATGCAGGTTTTGAGAACTTGTCAATGGTAGGAAAAAGTCTATTGGACATTGCTGAAAAATACGATAAGGAGGGTACTTTATAATGGTGAACGGCATTAGAACTATGGACGAATTAGAGTCTCTATACTACGGTGGATTTAGCCGAAGCTTAATCTCCAAGACCAACAACCCAATGTTAACATCAACAGGAGGCGTTTTCAACGCAGTCTTTGGTGCATATGCATGGGCACAATTAAATCTTGAAGCAAACGCTTTCGGTATCTTACCAAAATATCCTTGGGATAAATCTGGATGGAGGGTTATTTCCGCAAGACCAACAGTCGATACAGCACAAGGCAACACCTCTAAAGGTGGTGTCGCAGAAGGTGGTGTAATTCCTGACACAATCAAGCCTACAATTGCTGAGATTGATGTTAGACCAAAGACTATGGCACTAACTTTCAGTACATCTGAAGTTATGGAATGGCTCTCAAATCACAGTAAAGACGATATTTGGGGTGGACTCGGTTCATTAAGATTGTATATGGCTGTACAGCACAAAGAACTCATCAATCAAGCTCTCTTGAATGATGTAGCAACTGACGCTGCTGCTGCAAGTGCAAACTTTGCCGGTACTAATGACTTTGAATCATTGGATAGAATTATTTCTTCCGATGCTGAAGAAGACTCACAAGGCGGTACATACACAGACTATTATGACCCTTGGAAAGCAACTACCTCTGCAATTGACAGAGATAGTGGAACTACTTACGATGCAACAGTTGAATCAGCATCCGGTACTTTAGGTACTGATGGTGTCTTAACTGATGATGTAATTAGAACTCACCTCAGAAAAATCAGAATTGCTGCTGGTAAAGACCCAAATGTATTCTTAGGAAGCCACGAAGTTTACTCCGAAATTCAAGGCTTATACCTTCCACAAGTCAGGGTCGCAAACCCATACGGTGAGAAGATTGTACAAGTCGATGTTAACGGAATCAAAACATTCGATGGAACTGGTGTAGGTATCCACGTAAACTCACTCTACGGCATACCATTTGTACCAACCAAAGATGCTCCAACTACTGGAGGAACTGAAGTCGGTAGACTATTTGCATTAGATACTTCTGATGCAGAAGGATTTGGTTATCCTAGATTAGGAATTCAAGTCGCAATTCCAACCGAGTATTACGAAGCCACAAGACGTACTCCGGGTTATCCATTTATCAACAGTAACACACTTGTTGAGAAAGCATTGTTCAGAACAATGGGAGAAACTGTCTGTAGACACTTTAAATCACAAGGCAAGATTAGAGACATTAAACTTTAGTCGAACCAATTCCCACTTTTTCATTTTTTTAAATCTTTATATATAATGACTTTCCACATATTTTAATGACTCTCGCAATCGCAGTGAATTCCGATTACCAATCAGTAACCGGGAAAACACTATCCATACAAGCAGAACTATTATCCAAACTCAAAACAGCAATTGTAGACGTAACCTATACATCAGAAGATTACGATATTGCAGGAAACGTCCTAGATTTAACCCTAGACGGCAGACTCACTACAATTATTGCAGTAACAGTTCTAGAGGTTTCAACAGGCAATATACCCCAATACGTTCCAGCAGCCCTAGGTGCAGCAGCAACAGGGAAGCTAAAACTATATGAATCAGGAACTGCAAGTGCAGTCCTCGATGAAGCAGATGATGCCGACTCTATCACTATGACCTGTAAACTACGAGTAGTAGGATTTTAGTTTTTTACACCCTTTTTTCTTTTTTTCCAATAACTTTATAAGGTAGACTATACATAATTACGTATGGCTCAGGAAGACCAACGTAGAGAGAAAACCACAAATGATGGAAGTTCAATAGTTGGGCTACATAATAGAAATTTAGCATTAACATCAACTGACGCTTATGCAACATGTTTAGATATTGACTGTAGAAATGTCAGAACTTCAGTATTTACATTATATTGTATTACAAATGATTTAAAATATGAAATTTGGGCAACAGCAGATTGGTTACCAGACCACACTGATATGACCGGTACAGATGCCACAGATTATGGAAATGGCTGGGTACAAATAAAAGCAGAAACGACATTAACAGCAGCCGCAGCACCTGTAATAGAGACTTTAGACAATCCTTATAATAGATGTGTTGTTAGAATCAAAGCAGCCGTTGGGTCAAGTCAAGGTGTATTAGACATATATCACCGTGGCGAATCTTAGATGGGTTTAGGCACTTTAGATACAGGCAAATTTAATGAACTAGCATCAAGTTCTGCCGGGCAAGAAGCAATAAAATCAGCTTGAAGTAAGGTAATACATGTTTAGTTACTAGAGCAAACTTTAAAAGATAGGAGCACATATTTAAGCATATGGTTACTCCTGTCTACTGTACTGTGCAAGATGTTGCAGATTTTTTGAGGGTAGATATAACAGACACAACCACACCAAACAAAGCACAAGTAATTAAACTAATCAACAGAAAAGAAGATGAAATAGACAGAAGAACTGGTCACGCATGGCGTGAAGCAACTGCCACTACTGAAGTCCATGATATGCCTATTATATATGAATTTGGTTGGGGTACTCCTTTATTCCTCCGACATAGAAAAATCAGAACAGACGCAAACGGTGGACTAGTATCTAGTTCAGGAGATTCACTTGAAGTATACGATGGTGCTTCTGGAGGGAATACTGGTGGGTCTGCAAACTATAATGATATTACAGATAATGCTGATGGTGGGTTTGTACTTGACCCCGAATATGGAAGACTTTACATGAGAGGATTTATCTTTACAGTAATGAGAAAGAACAGAATGAGAATTACTTATCGTTATGGTGACACAACTGTTCCGTTAGACATTGAAGAGGCATGTGTAAAAATGGTAGCAGTAGAATTACTATCAACATCATTTAGAGCAGACATATTGCCTGTAGGTGGTTCAGGTGGATGGTCTTGGGGAGATTCAATAAACCAATGGAAAGAAGATATAGATAGAACCATACACCAACGTCAAGAGATTATTCCGATTGCCTAATGGCAAGACTAACAGATATAGATAGGGTCATAGAAATGGAAGTTGACAAATATAATCACAGTATAGTTGAAAGGCGTGGGGAAGCTACAACACCAAGACAAGAAGGACAAAGAAGAAGAAGAAGAAGAGACCTAATAGAAAAACTATATGCAGCAGCAGAAGGTATAGGAGACACAACAGATATGGACTCAGATAAACCGCAAACTATAGTTGACTCTTTAACAAATGTAGTAGCAAAAGAATCAAAAGTAACTGAATCTGTAGGATATAATATAGAGAAATTTGGTGTTCCACCGGGGGCAGTAGTTGTGGATACTCATGATTATAACGCAACACCAGAGCCTGACATAATAGATGAACCAGAACTAATCAAAAACCCAACACTTACACCAAGAGATGGAAATATATTCTCTGGGAGAGATAATGAGGGTGGAAGAGATTTCTTGGACTGGATGAAAAGAATATATCTACGAAAGAGACCAAACTTAAAAATGAAAGTATATAATCATTATTGGTATAATAAAGGGGGGAGAAAATTAAAAACAGGAGGAGTATCATCATCAGGAATACAATATAAAAAGAAAACACCAGAACAGGTAAATCGCTCATTAGAATTCCTATCATGGAAATTAAGAAGTAAGATGTCAGAAGTTGGAATACATCCTACAAGTATAACAGTATATAAAAACACCACAGATATCAACTATGGAAGTAAAACACACACATTGAACAAAGGAAGTGCAAACTGATGGGTGTAGGGTCATATGATGCAATTGACGATATAATCAACATGATGAATACTGAATGGAATTATGATAATGATGATGTTCCAAAGCCTAAATTCACTGTAAACTGGGAAGAGAAAGCTGTAGGTATAATTGATGATACTCAGGATGTGGTAGTAATAACACCCGGTTCTGAGAAGGTTGATTATTTTAGTCTTTATGGCACAAATCACTTACATCATCCTATTGCAGTCATAGATATCCGGGGATATGGAACAGAAACAAGACACAGAGCAGTAGTAGACCAAATAGACAAAATATTAAAAGCACAAGTAAGAAGAACAGGCTACACAGACCTAAGAATTACTCTAAGCCGAAACCTGACACATAATTATAGAAATATGTATAGACACGTAATGGAAGTCACCTACAGAATATTAGACCCATAAGGAAACTTTATAAGCCAGAATGAAGAATCATACATATGGTTCGTACAGGTGCTAATTCGTATCTTCAATATGATTTTGAGACTACATTTGGAGGAGGAGAATTATCGACACCTAATTTTAAAGCATTTGGTTTACAACAAAAAGTATCAAGTTGGTCACTTAATAACTCAAAGAAAACATTAGCCCAATTATGCAGTATAGAGCCAACAGACTATGCATATGGTAAACAGACAGGTTCTATAGGAATAGACTTTGTATTATCTGAACCGTGGATGTTTGGTTTATTATTTGGAGCACCAACATATAGTGCAGCACCAACACCTAATACATTCACATATGATATATCTTCAGGAGAAACAGCAGTAAGGTCAGCAATGATTGAAGTTGGTTTTGAAGGAGAAACTGGTTCAGTAACAAGAAGAATGGAAGGTAGTATATTAAACTCTCTTAATATTTCAGCAAATGTAGATGATTTAGTAAACTGTTCATGTGATTTCCAATATGGTAAAGAAGCATTATTAACAACTGATACAGTAACACAAGGTTCAACACATACAGATAATTATGCAAAAGCATCTAATCTTACAGCAACTACAAACTTCCCTTACACATTTGCTCATGCTGAATTAAAATATAACGGTGGAACTGTAGCACAGGTACAAAGTGCAGACATTACATTTACACAGGGAGCAAATCTTTTGTATGGATTAGATGATGCACAAGCCGTATCATCATACAGACAACTATTTGAAATAACTGGTAGATTCCAAGCCTCAATGGTAGACCACACATATTTAGATGACTTACTTGCTCAGATTGGTAAAGATACTGCCACAACTGTAGATAGAGAACAAGCATCAATTGAAATGGTATTCACCAATGGATTAACATCTACAAATGAAAGAACGATTACAATAACATTATCAGATATTGGTATTGAATCACATAACGTATCTGGAATTGAGCCAGTTGAACCTGTATTTGAAGAAATAACATGGCAAGCTAAAAGTTGTGTGATTGTAGCAGAGAATGAAGATACAGCAGAGAAAGCAGGTTCTTAGGGCAAGACTTTAATACTAGTAATTTATTAAATATTTAATGACTTATACAAGGAACTTTTCTTATGAAGGCAAAGAGGAAGAATTTGAATTCAAAGATTCTTTAAATTTTGGGGAGGTAGAATCACTATTAGAAAAATGCACATCTATAGATGAAACTACAGGAGAACCAAAAATATCACTAGCCAAATACAGAATGAATTTAGTATTAAGAGCTTTAGTTAAAGCACCATTCAGAATAAGCGAACCTGTTATTAACCAATTAGATTATGCCGTTTTCCAACCGATAGTTCAGGAGGTATCGAAGAAATTCCCTTTAGACAAGTATCTGGTGGATTGGATGGAGACTTACGTTGGAGAGATAAACTCGAAAGAGCAACCTACTCAGTCTACGCCTTCTGTGCAAACAACTTCGGTTGGGATAAAGAAAAAGTCCAAAGACAAGAAATAGAGTATCTTAGAAAAATGATGCTTTTAATTATAGAGCAGAATAAAAGTCAAGGCAAAGAGGATTCTATGCCTATAGGTGACCAAACAATAAACATGCCTGATGGAAGGAAAGTTTATTAATCAGGTAAGGAATTAATTATATATGTCTGAGGAAGAATCTGTAAATATTAACCTAAAAGCAGGGAAATTAGTAGATGCATTATCTCAGCATAAAAAAGCAATTTTAGAATCAAAGGGTGTAAACAGTAAACTAATAGCACAAATGAAAAAAGTTCAGGCTATAAAGGAGGCAAATGATACCAGTGGAATCCTAGGTAAAATATTGGCAGGGGGATTAGTAGTAGGAGCATTAAAATCACTAATAAGTTTCTCACCAATGTTAAAACAAATGGCAAAGTTAATGCAATTCTCAGTAATGTTAATATTAAGACCAATAGGAGATTTCATAGGATTCATGTTAAGACCTATAATGGTTTACATGTTAAGGAAATTCATCATACCTTGGTATCAAGATGTATATCCAGTTATGAAAAACCTTGGAACAACTATAGGTAATATGGCTACAGGTTTTCTAAAAAATCTTTCAGGAGAAAACGGTATTGTATTACAACTTTCGACAGCAGCAGCCACAATTATTGGTGGAGGAATAGCAATCAAAGGTGCTGGTAAAGCAGGAAAAGTAGTAGGTAAAATTCATGGAAGAATAGTAAGAAATATTATGGGCATAGAAGAAAAAAAAATAGAAAGTGCCCATTCCAAAAGAGTAGATAAATTACAAAAAACATTAGACTCTTTCAAAAAATCAAACCCAAGTAAATTTAGAACATCAGTTAATAAATTCATGACAGGCGTACTTAAATTAGACAAAATTAAATTACCTAGTATTAAAATACCAATGCCAGATTGGGTTAAACAATTCATACAAAAAACAGTAACCCCACCCACACCAAACCCCGGAAAAATACCAGTACCAAACTCAACTTCAACCCCGTGGATGAAGAATGGTAAATATGATGCAGAGGCATATAAAAAATGGGCTGCAACTAATATACCTAAACCGGGAATACCAAACTCATCTTCAACCCCGTCTCCAAAACCACCCACTCCATCTGCAAAAGGAGGTAGTGTTCCTTGGCTTAATAATGGAAAATATGACCCATCAGCATATGAAAAATGGGCTGCAAAGAATGGAATTAAGTTACCTTCATCGAAAGTTCCATCTGGAACTGGAGTAGGAGGAATCTTAGGTGGACTTGGTCAAGGTGGCGGTGGAATTGGATTCAACGCTAAATTAGGATTAGGTGGTATTAGGGGTGGTTCAGGTGGAACAGCTATGCTCGCAGCCCAATTCGTGGATTTAATTCCCGGAGCAACCGAATTTAAAAATTGGTTTACAATAGGATTAAGAGATTCACTCGGAATGAATGACCCGGAAAGACTTAAAGAATTAGGTGTTAATGAATTAGGTCAGAAAGTAACAAACGTAACAGTGAATATAGCTAGTATACCAGATAAATCAACAGCAGACCATTTAGTATCAACTCTTCAAGGACAATTGAATAAATAATGGTAACTATAACATTACATAAAGTAATTGAAACTGATGAGGAAACAGGTTCCGACCAATTCACATATACTATAAATAATTTCAACTCAATAAATATAGATGTAAGAACACCTATATCACCAATGCCGTTACCAGAAGAAACCTCGGAAGAGAATGTATTAGTAAAAGTAGAAGGTAATACAACACAGATATCTCTATCATGGACATTGGTTGCCTCAGATACAGATTTAGGTGGGGGAGGAAAACAAGACTCAGCAGTACAAACAGTAAGAGAACAACTACTATACCTATCAAAAAACATGCAAGGGTCATCATTACAACATAGATTCATGTTAAAGATAAACTACAGTGAATTAACAGGAGTAAATGATGATTTAACATACTTTGGATTTGTAAATAATATTTCATTCGATACTACTTCTGGCTCACCAATAACATTAATGGCAAGACTAACATTCTTAGAGGGAAGTGTGGTAACAACAATGGATGGAGACACACCATTCCCACCTACAAGTATTGGTTTGACTGACCCCGGTGGAGCAACTGGTAGAGTAACATCAACATGGACTGCACCAACATATAAGGGAGGAGCTGACGCAATAGTAGATTATGATTTAGAATTCTTCAACACAACTACAGGTGCAATACGAAGTAAGAAATATGGACAAGCCAGTTCACCGTTTACTAATCCAGATGACACATTTGATGCAAATGAATACATACAGGTAAGAATCAGGGCAAACAGCACTGATGGAAAAGGAATTTGGAGTGCAAAATACCCATTAACTGACGAAACTGCTACTACGCCAGATGGTGTACAAGCGAGTCCATAGGAGAATATTTAACATGCCTAAAGTATTAGCTTTCATAGAAACAGTAGACAGTTCCGGGGTAATACAAAAACAAGAAAAAGCACCAATACTATCATCAATAGTAAAAAGAGAAGGAAAGAGAGCAGTGGACACGGCACAGGTATCAATATCAGGAGACTTTACAGCAGAACAAAAATACAATTTAAGATATTTACAAGACATCGCAGACCTTTCAAGTCTTAAAGGTATATGGAATTTTCAACATAGTGGCAGAGATGAAGCCGGATTTGAAATATTCGATAATGAAGTAGGCACCCCTACATATGTATTGGAAAGTGCAACAGGTAAATTTAAAAATAGATATGTTGTTAATTATGATGGCTCTAGTGATTATTTAGAATATGTTAATCCCACCGAAGCTCATCCGTCATTATCACCAAATGTATTAGATTTTACAGGACAGTTTGATATTTATATATGGTTTAAAAGAATTACTGGTGAATCATCAAACAGTGAACACTGTCTTTTTAGCAAGTGGGATACTGCTGGAGCTGGTAACGGAATAGAAATATTTTATAAAGTATTAGGAACAACCGATGATGAAATAATAGTAAGAGATAGAACTGCTGGAGTCACCGGTAGTGATATAACATATGTTAATAATTCTGGAGACCATCATGGGTCGTTTACAGCATGGAGTTTAGTAAGGGTTCATAGGGATAATACAGGTACATTACATATATCTGTGGGGGGAACAAATGTACCTATAGCATTAACAGAAATGACAACATCTTCAGTATCAGGAGATTTAGATAATACAGAAAATCTATTATTTGGTAAGGATAAAGCAGGAGGTAGTTTTACTAAGGCAAGGGTTGCACAAACCAGAGTATATTCTGGTGGCACATTATCGGACAGTGATGCAGCAAAAATATATGGCGAAAGACCACAATTCTTCACACAGAAATTATATGGAACCGTATGGAAAGTTGACGATAAAATCAATCATAAGACATTACATGTTAAAGGAAAAGGTAAATTATTTCTAGATATTCTTGTTGACTCTAAGGAAAATGCTTCTGGAATATGGGCAGACCCAGCAGCCACTTGGGAACTTACAACCAGAACAGTTAATCTATTTGAGAATCAAGATGCTGATAATATAATACATGATATGGTAAGAAGTGCAGACACAAATTACAGAATAATTAGTAATATAACAAGTGAAACGGTATACAAATTTATAGCAGAGGGTAAACTAGGGGTATTAATCAGAATATTAAATTTTATAGAAGGTGGGGATGTAGATTTTTTTACATATCCTCATAAGGTGATGATACTTGAAACAGCAGGGTCATTAGTAGTTAATCAAGAATTTATTCATGGTGAGAGAGGAGTAACAATAGCATCAGATAAAAAGGATGATACTAAACTCATTAATGACATAACAGTAGTTGGTACCAATTTACCAATTAAATTTCATGAATCACAAATGACTGTAGGTGATTCACAGGGTGCTGCTGGATTAGTATTTGATTTAACACATAATCCAATTGGAGGACTAAGAGTAGATGATACAGGAGTATTATTAAACCAAATTGGAGATGACCCTACAACTTCTCCGGGGGCAGGAGAATATCAAATAGACGTAGAAAATGCAACATTAACATTAGGAACAGCATTAACAGGAGTAGACACATTAGATATAGAATATGAATATGAAGCAACTAATATATTAACTAAGAAAGATGATACAAATTCAAAGACTGAATATGGTGTCTATGCTAAAAAACTAAATGTTCCACAAATAAGGTCAGTGGCAGATATAGCAGGTGATAAAGGATTAGAAACATTAGCAACAAGATTCATAGCATTATTTAAAGATGTTGACAAAAGTTACACAGTTCGTATACCAACACTGGTTAATTCTGTAAGAGAGGGAAATGGAGTATACATAGCAAATCCATTAAAAGCATATAACTTTACTACACGTACTCTTATAGACCAAGAGGGGGGAACAATAGCAGGAACAACATCAGACCTAGCAATAAAATCAATAGAATGGAGATATCCAGAAGCAGTAACAATATTAAAAGTAGGAGAATTTGAATTCGATTATTATGAAACACTTGGAAGTATTATATCTGATGTAGATACAGTTTCATCTACGACTACAAAATACAAGGGTGCTTGAAAGTAATCTTTATAAGGTAGAATAGACCATATAATTTCAAGATGGAAATTAAAGAAGCAAATTTTGATACAGTCGATGCAAGACTAGAAGCACATAAATCTTGGAAAGACCACTTGCCTAATTTCTTATCTAGAGGTGTCGAATTAGACCCATCAAATAACATCTGTATTGTAAGACAAAATATGGATACTTTAGACAAAACTTGGAATTATACTCATAATATTGTAACTAATGACGGAGATTTATACTATGCTGAAATGTCAGCAGCCGAAACACCAACCAGTGATTTCGATGGTACATCCGGCAGACAAGAATTAAGAACTGGCTCTGCAACCCCAGCAAAAGCAGATACATATAACGAACTTACAACCCCTGTAACTGCTTCAAGAAAAGCAATTGATGGTACTTATCCTTTAACTAATGACAGTGATACAGATAACACTGGTGCAGGAACTGATGTGGTTACTTGGTTAACAAGTTGGACTACTGGTGACTTTAACCAAACTGCTATCATCGGTGGATGTGTTCACGTTGGTGGAGCAACTCCATCTGGAGCAACCAAAGTTTTGACACACTGGAGTATTTCTTCCTTTGACAAGACTGCTGCTGATACACTAAAGATATTCGTTAATCATACTTTTAACGGAGTTTAACCCTAATGCGTTTTAAAAATACGCTTGGTGGTTTATTTAAAATGTTAGAGAAAATTAACCGTGGTAATGGTATTGCTGAGAAAATTCAATTCAAAGAAGACATTAGAGTAACATTAAGAAATGAGTCAACAGGTAAAGTTAAGAGGATGACAGCATAATGGCTCGAGTAGCAAAAGGTAAACACTCTACTACAGTAGTTGTAGCAGATGATGGTTCATCTCCGGTAGGAACAGATGAATGGAATGCAGCACCTCTTGATACAGGAATGGAGGGAAATACAGAATCAATTATTACAATCACATCCGGGGAAATAACAGTAACAGACACAGTAACAATAGTAGCAGCAGAATCAGGAACAGCAGACGATTTAGACTTTGTAACTTATGCTAACACAAATGCAAACGACAGAATTTGGTTGTATGCAGACGCAGGAGATACTATCACATTAAGACATAATCAATCTCCGGGGGCAGGAGAAGGAGCATTCATAACAGCCTCAGCAGGAAGCATAACACTATCAGAAACAGTAGGAGTATTATTCATTAGAAGAGGAACTACATTCTACCAAGTAACAGAAGTCACAGTAGGAGCAGGAGACGCACTTGTAGCCAATCCTCTAAGTCAATTTGCAGCAACTACTTCAGCACAATTAGCAGGAGTATTATCTGATGAAACTGGTTCAGGTGCAGCAGTATTTG
>Ga0233439_10002440_pt1 | contig 20975 bp, 14 predicted proteins | sample SI_123_September_6_FD_182713 | JGI IMG/M metagenome (GOLD analysis project Ga0233439, IMG submission 182713) | Seawater microbial communities from Saanich Inlet, British Columbia, Canada - SI_123_September2016_100_MG | ecosystem: Environmental > Aquatic > Marine > Inlet | place: Canada: British... | reverse complement strand
GTACCACTTGAAGGCTTCGTTATAGTCTTGCGGAAAGGGGTGACCCTCCTCATACATTTTTCCCAGGATAACTTGCGCTTCCACAACTCCCAGTTTGGCATCATCGTTTAAAATTTTCAAAGCTTGGGAAGACCCCTTTTTTGCTATTTCATAGATATGTGATTTTGCCCGGGCAGAGTCCTGTTCAGCGGCTCGCTGGTACCATTTAGCCGCTTCGCTATAGTCTTGGGATATCCCTTGTCCTCTGTCAAACATTACCCCCAAGAAAAATTGCGCTCGAGGGTTTCCCTGAATTGCTAATGGCAACCATAGTTTATATGCTGTGTCATAGTCCTTTTTTTCATAAGAAACCCAACCATCATGAAAATCATCGTGAAACATGAAGGTTGAAATGCTATAGAGAATCAGAAAAGTGCAACTGACTAGGATTGTGAGTTTTTTGGCGTTCATTCAGAAAGAATAGCTTATTTTGAATGCTTAATAAAGAGGAAGAGATTTTAAAAGTTAAAGACTTGGGTAGCATCCAATGGCGGAGATTGATGATTCCGGTTTCAATGGATCGGGTATTGAGCCAGGAGGTCTCGGATTTTATCTGCTTCGGGTTGGTGAGGATCGAGTGTAAGGGAACGGTAAAAATAGGCCAAACCTTGCTTATGTTTGTTGAGGTGATAAAAATTAATGATACCCAGATTTTTGAATACTCGGGAGTAACCGGGATGAAGCTCTACAGCGCGCTTGAAATAGGTATCCGCAAGCTGGAATTTTTTTTGAGACAAGTAGATTTCGCCGAGTTTGGCAAAAGTTTCTGGGATTTCAGGCTCAATGCGTTTAGCCAGTTGGAAATGTCGTATGGCTTCGGGCACCAAACCTTTTTTAAGATAAAGATCGGCCAAATTGTAATGAGTAGCAAATACTCCAGGTCCTTTAATCAAAGACTTTTGATAAAACTTAATAGCTTTTTCGATATTTCCCTCAATACTATGCGCCCGTGCCAAGTTTATTAAGGGGCGCAATTTATTGGGCGACTTCTGATATGTATCCTGCCAGAGGGATAACTCAGATTGCCACACCGCATTACGCTGAATTGTCATAACTCCAAGAATTCCCACGATTACAAATAAAATATGAATTGCCGATATTCGTAATGATTTGGCCTTTTCAAATCTGAAGATTAGCTCAGAGATTCCACAAGCGAATAGGAAAAAAATCCCTGCTGATGCAAGATAGACCCGGTGTTCAGCAGCAAGGTCGTGCAAGGTGACGATTGAGGAGGACGGAGAAAGGACAATAAAATACCAGAACAGATAAAAAAATATGATTCGGTTTTTAAAGTTTTTGAAGGAGAAAACTAACAAGAAAGAAATAAAAATTATTGGGAGCAAAAAATTCCAAGATACAAAGTGGGTGACAACCTCTATATCAGGATCGATATTGAGGTTTAACGGAAGCAACAACTTATTTAAATAATAGAAAATCATCACACTCGGTTGACTGAGCATATACTTTACTCTGCCGACCATCTCTTCAGGACGCGAAGGGCCGATAAGAAATGCTTCATCTGTAAGAAGTTTGTATATTAAAAGGCTAACAACTCCGAAAAAAACACCACCTACTGCCCACTTCCATCTTTTTAAAGCTAACAAAGCCGGGGAATGAGCGGGGCAACTGGAAAAATAATACAAAATCATAATTGCGGGCAAAGTTGCGACAATTTGCTTAACGCTAAAACCAATCAGGGCTATAAAAAATATGGCCAGAAAATAAAATCCATATTGCAGTCGTGAGGTGGAAGGCCTATCCAATAAATTTTGAAACAGGAGAAATCCAGCAAGGTAAAAGGTCGAAGCGATAACTTCTGAGCGACTCATTATATAAATAACCGATTCTGTTTGGACCGGGTGGCAAAGAAAAATGACAGCAGTAAAAAAAGCAACGGAACGGGTTCTTTTATCACTCCAGCCGATGGTTTTTAGGTCAAATCGGCGAAAGGATTTCTCCAGTACAAAAAAGAGAAGCAGGCTATTAAAAATATGAAAGGCAAGGTTGAAAATATGATAGCCAAAAGGCCGAAAACCATCCAGGGAAGCGTTGAGAGCAAGAGACATTCTTAGCAGACCTCGCGCCAGGAACTCATTTTTCCAAAACTCGAAGGTCAGCATAGCTTCCGGGTTTTTCATTTTTTCATTGTTGACTATGTATGCAACACCATCAAATTGAAAGGGGTTGTTGAGATGATTGGCATAAACCAGAATTCCAAGTAAAGAGATGATTAAGCAACATCTTATTTGGTCAAGAGCCGGTTGAGGATATTTTGAGATGCAGGAATTCATTTTTGCCCTTTCTTTACTTGCACCAAAGCGTAACCAAGCAAATTTTGGGCAATTACATTTTCAGGCTGTAATTTAAGAACCTGTTCCAAATGGGGAATGGCATGGGTGTAACGGCTTTCTTTTATATATAGTGCGGCCAGATTTTGGTGAATTTCTGGTAAATCCTGTTGAATATTTATCGCTTTTATAAATTCCATTTCAGCTTTTTCATAGGCGTTTAAATTCCAGAAAATGACCCCAATGTTATTTTGTGCTTGCGGATGCTTGGGTTGAATTTTAAGCACTTGTCGAAACTCTTGAAGTGCCTCATCAAAAGATTCTATTTGCCGGTATGCTTCTCCCAATTCAAAATGATAGTGAGCAATATGAGGCCGAATGCTTACAGCTTTTTGTAAATAGGGAATGGCTTCTTTAGAGGAATTTAACTTTCTTAAGGAGAGGCCGGAAAAGTAATAGGTGTCTGGTTTATTAGAACCTAAATTAATGGAACGATTAAATTCTTCTATTGCTTCATTCCAATTCCCTTGTTGGAAATGGATGTGCCCCAAATTAGCATAGGCATCCGACTGAGTGGGATTTAACTGTAGGGTAATCGCCAACTCTTTTTTTGCCTCTTCCAGCATTTTGGCTTCCATATATGCGGTGGCCAAATTGTTATGAACCAGAGATTTATTTGGAGACTTTGCCGCAGTGTCTTTCCACAGCTTTACTTCCGATCGGTAATCAAGTGAGCGATTCACGGTAAGTAAAAAATTAAGAGATATAAAAATAAATAAGAGGTAAGTAGCAACGATTCGGATTGACTGAGCGTTTAGAAATAACCAGCCCAGAGCCAGACTAAATCCTAATCCAGGCAAATAGGTGCGATGCTCAATGGCAATCTGCTTGAGAGGAATAAAGCTTGATGTGGGAAGCAGGGTGATGAAAAACCAAAGAACGGCAAATTTGAATAGGTTAGATTGATGGTGGAATACTGCTATAGCCCCGGCACCTAAAACACCAACGGAAAAAAGTAACGGTCCATCCAACAGGCCCGGTAGTAAACGAATATCGGGCTCAAAGTTGAGATTAAAAGGCAGAAACAACTTAAGCAGGTAATAGTTGACAGCTACCTTTATTTGACTGAGAAAATATAAATATCGACTCGTTTCTCCAGAGACCGGGTCTGTTTCTAAAGAAAAAATACTGCCCAGCTCTATATAGCGATAACAAAAATAAAGCAAAAGTGGCAGGAGAATGAATGCCGCTTTTGCTTTTAAAGAATTTCTCTGCGTGGCTGGAGTGAGGAGCCAGATATATACTATTGCTATTAAAGGGAAGGTAACGACAATTTCCTTGGCTCCAATTCCAAGAAAAAGAAACCCCAAAATTCCTACAATAAAAAGTAGTTTACCCGCCCCACCTATTCCTTCTTGCTGAGGTCGGACCAACCTGCAAAAAATGTAAAAGGAAAGCAGATAGAAAAATGTTGCCAGTCCTGAGGAACGGCTGGAAATGTAAGTGACTGTTTGAACCGTGAGAGGATTGATCAGATGAATGGTGGCGCAAATTAATGGTAACCGATTGAGCCGATGTTGAGGAGGATCTAAAAGCATTAATTCGCTGACCAGGAAATACAAGATCAAACCTGTAAGAATATGAAAAAGAACATTAGTAAGGTGATAACCGAAAACATCCAGCCCACCTATATCTCGATTCACTGCAAAGGTCAGCAAAAGAACCGACCGGTTAAAAATATTTTCTATACCAACGATCTTTTGAAAATCGTTCAAATGTTGAATATAAGGATTATCAACAATGGCATGGGCATCATCATAGAGGAAGGGAGAATGAAGGGTGGCCCAGAATGCCAGAATGCCCAAGCAGATAAGTACCGTGACGGATTTTAGCTGATGACCAATGAAATTTATGTTGAAGGTTTTATAATTCATGGAGTGGTGGTTTTGAGGCTGGTTAAACTTAACATCATATTATTGATCGCTTCAATTTGATTGGGATTAGGGTGCATTTTCAAAGCGGTTGTTAAATGTTCATGGGCCTTTTTAATCTGGGCAAGATTGGTAAATGTTTCGGCAAGGGTGATCCGGGTATTTATATCCTCAGGTTGAAGTGAAATGGATTTTTCAAGAAAATGTTTTGCATTGTCCCAGTCAGATTGCCGGTTAAGATTAAAACCCATTTGAGTGTAGGCGGAAGGCCTGGGCCCAGCAACTTCAAGGAAAGCTTTAAACTGTTGGGTAGATTCAGCCCATTTTTCTTGCCTTTGATAAACTTTGGCAAGGTTGAATAGTGCGGGTTCGTAATGGTTGTTCAGTTTTAGGCACAGTTCAAAAGCACTTTCAGCCAATTGTAGTTTGCCTTTCATCATATATGCCGTGCCCAGGTTAAAATGGGCGGGCAACAAAGATGGATTTATTTTAATAGCGGCTTTCCATTCCGTTATCGCTTTTTCAATTTTTCTGGTTTTTCCATAAAGTTCACCCAGATTCAATCGCGCCAAGGCCAGGTTGGGGTCTTTGCTTGATAAATTTTTCTTTATCATCAACTCCAATGTTTTAGTGGCTTGGTCAAAAAATCCCTTTTTGTTATAGACCGAACTCAATCCTATTTGGGAAGAAATATGGCCCGGTCTCAACGCCAGGGTTTTCTGATATTCATGTTCTGCATCGTCCAGTCGTCCCTGGTCCAAATAAACACTGGCTAGATTAAAATGAGGTTCCACCAACTCTGCCATGAGCCCGGTAGGTTTTGAGTGATTAACGTTTTTGTTAGTAATAGTGCCGGTAATCCTTTTCCGCCGTTGTAAAAATTCTTCAGCACTTTTTATATTGTACTGAGTGTCAATAAAGCGAGGAATATTGGCAACGCTTTTTTCTAAATGATGGGCCGCAAGGGCAAGATTACCTTTTTCGTAATACGTTTTACCCAGATTATTATGGGACCTTGGTGAATAAGGATTTTTCTTTGCAGAATCTTTCCATAAACTTAATTCGCTTACCCAGTCAGCATTTCTGGTTGTTGTGGTGATTCCCAGTGATACTAATAGAACGACAAGCAGTCGAAGCCTCCAGAGTGCTGGAAAAGTTGTAATGCCGACTGCGGCAATCAGGCTTAATCCCAGCGACATAGGCAGATACATGCGGTGCTCGACAGCCAGGTCATTTAAAGGGATAAAGCTGGAGGTGGGAGCCAAGGTGATAAAAAACCAGAGAGTGCCTGCGATCACCCAAATATTTTTCCATTTGAAGGTGGTCAAAACGATTGCAAGTATTATCAATCCTGAAAAAATTATAGTGAAATCGGATGCTGGGGAACTGAAAGAAAAGCCACTGTCGACATTCAGGTTGAAGGGAAAACAAAATAGCTTGAGGTAATAAAATACGATGACTTTTAATTGAACCATCAAATATGGGATTCGCCCAAATAACTCGAAGCCCTGATCAAGGGGAATATAAATCCAGGAATCTTTAAATAATAAGATTCCGACAATAATAACGACTGCTGAGGCCAGACCTATATTGAATGATTTGTTATTCAGTGTTTTTTGGTGAAATTCTGGAAATTGTTTACGTCCTATAAAACTCCAATACCAGACAACAAGAATAAATGGCAATGTCGCCCCGATTAATTTTGTGGCCACACACAAATAAATTCCTAACAAAACCAATAATGAGATAAATCCTCTTTTTATAAGCGAGGTGTTTTTATTCAGGGAAAATAAATTAAGAAAAATATAAAGCGTCAGTAAATAAAAAAAAGTTGCCAGTAATGAGGAACGAGAAGATATATAAGAAACTGTGTCGGTGTTTAAGGGGTGTAGTGTAAACAGCAAGGCGGCTGACAGGGGGAATCCCCATTTGTGCTCATTTTGTAAATATCCAGCGCGCCAGATAGTAAAAAATATTAAAAGCGTTACCCCAATATGAAGGGCGAGATTAAGTAGATGAAATCCGAAGACTTGATGTTGAGCCAGTTGATTGTTTAAAGCAAACGTCCAATATAAGACGGGGCGGTTTCCAATTTGACCTGAGCGAGGGTGATTGAAGAATGCATCGGTGTTGATCAGCCAATGACTTTTAAGCAAGGGGACGTCATCGAACTGGAAAGATCCCTTCAGCGAATTGAAATAAGTAAGCATGCTGATCAGGATCAACAGAGTCACACATCCCAATATAATTTTTAGTCTTGAAGGGATTGCCAGCATTAGGTTATGGAGAATTGCTAAACGTAGGGTTAATAACAGGTGTATTGGTGATTTATATGCTCTTATGGGTTGGTGTATTCAGCCCTTAATCATCAAAAACTTATAAGTATTTAAGCAGACTGGAATATACACTTTAACCCAGCATACCTCTTAAATATCTCTTCATATAATTATCGTTTGATTAGGGTTCAATATTAATAGGAACTTTGTCATAAGCCCCTAAATATTAACACTTTTCAAAATTTGCCCAAAGGTGTAAAATTAAATCATACATAATTTTACCATTGAATAATAAAGTGCAATTAATTAAATCCCATTGCAGATTTAATCACAGGAATTTTCATGAAACGCATTGATAAAGAGACCAATATTCAAACACTACGTAAGATATCCAACCTTTTTCAAACGACCTATTGGGAGGTGGATGAATTATTAGCCATGATTATGGATGCGGCTAAAGATATTGTGGGTGTCAAAAACGGCTCCTTATTGCTGGTCCAAGATGAAAAGAACTATAAGCTTCAGTTTTACCAGGCTTCCGGAAAAAACATGGGCCAATTAAAAGATATTGATTTGCCGCCGGGTGTAGGAATTTCCGGCCATGTTGCGAAAACAGGAGAATCGATTATTTCCAACAATGTGGCAGAGGATCCTCGATGGTATCAGGGAGTCAGTGAGAAAATGCGAATTCCTGTCCAGTCTATGGCAAGTTTTCCATTAATTATTGATAAAAAAGTGATCGGTGTTGTGCAGTTTCTGGACAAAGTGGATGGATCTGTGTTCAGTGAAGAAAATATTGAAATATTGAAAAACTTTTCCAATTTGATGGCAAAATTTTTTCAAGTTTCGCAAAACAGAAAATTACTGGGTGAAGAGTTTGGCAGGCTGAAAGAACAATACCTGCTTCGTTACACCATAGTAGGTGAGAGCAAGGCCATCAAAAAGTGCATTGATATGGCCGAAAAGGTAGCCGACTCCAAAGCCGCGGTCTTGCTGAATGGTGAAAGTGGAACGGGAAAGGAATTGTTTGCTCATCTGATTCATGACCGTGGCCTAAGGCAAAACAAGCCTTTTATATCAGTCAGTTGTGGGGCATTACCCGCATCCATTTTGGAGCGTGAACTTTTTGGTCACGAAAAAGGAGCCTTCACCGGTGCGGATTCTCAAAAAATTGGTTTGTTTGAAGCCGCGCATACGGGAACATTGTTTCTGGATGAGATAGGGGAATTGCCTCTGGATATGCAGGTAAAACTTTTGCGGGTTATTCAGGAAGAATCGTTTATCCGCTTGGGGGGTACCGAAACCATTGAGGTCGATGTCCGGTTGATAACGGCGACTAACCGTGATTTGGAAAAAGAGGTTCGGGAAGGAAGCTTCCGCCAGGATTTGTATTACCGAATAAATGTAATAAAAATAACCCTGCCTCCGCTTCGTGAAAAACTGGAAGATATCCCCGACTTGTTAACCTTTTTCATCAAAAAACACAGTCCTAAAAACCAGCCGGTTAAAAACCCCGGCAAAGGGTTAGTTTCTCACCTTATGAGTTATTCCTGGCCGGGAAACATCCGGGAACTGGAAAACTCCGTAGAACGAGCCATTGTTTTAACGGACGAAGAGGAACTGTTGCCCGAAGCGTTTCCCTTTGAAACTTCTCAAGCCCCAATTGAACTTAATGTAGGGTCTACGCTTAAGGAAGCCAGTGACTCATTTCGCCATACTTTTATTTCCAACACCCTGAAATCCACAGGCGGTAACCGTACCAAGGCCGCCCAGATTCTGGATGTTCAGCGTTCCTACCTTTCCCGGTTGATCAAGGAATTGGGAATTAAATAAACCTAATTCCCTTCGATAAATTGTAAATTCTGCTAAACTGCCCTACCCCTCCGGCACATGAGGTGAGGGGATGTCACAAGCCGAGAATGCGATGGCTCGGCAATATATAAATTAATATCTGACCCAACGTCTAGTAGAAGGAAAATTATGGTTCTTATAGATGGAAAAAAAGTATCTGCTGAAATTCGTAATCGTCTGATGCGAGAAACGGAGGAACTGAAAAGAAAAACAGGTCGGGTTCCGGGTCTGGCAACAGTTCTGGTCGGGGATGACCCTGCCTCGGCAGTTTATGTTCGCAATAAAAATAAAATTTGCCAGGAGATCGGGTTCCAATCCTTTGGAAAAAACCTTCCTGCAGAAACTTCCGAAAAAGAATTGTTAGAGCTCATTAATGAACTGAATGAAAATGATGAGGTAAACGGTATTCTTGTGCAACTGCCGCTCCCAGAGCATATTGATTCGGAAAAGATTTTATTAGCCATAGACCCAAAAAAGGATGTGGACGGGTTTCACCCCATCAATGTTGGGAAGCTATCTATCGGTAATGCTCTGCTTACCCCCTGTACGCCAACGGGAATCATTGTCCTGCTTGATTATTATGGTATTGAAATTTCCGGCAAGCATGCTGTGGTGTTAGGCCGAAGTAATATCGTAGGAAAGCCGGTGGCAAATTTGTTATTACAACGGCACGCCACAGTGACCATCTGCCATTCAAAGACCACGAATTTGGAACAGGTTACTGGGCAAGCAGAAATTTTGATCGCGGCGGTAGGCCGACCTAATTTTGTGACTTCCGCGATGGTAAAGCAAGGGGCGACGGTGATTGACGTGGGAATTAATCGTGTAGACGGGAAGTTGACAGGCGATGTAGATTTTGAGTCAGTCTCGAAAAAAGCAGGTTTCATCACTCCCGTTCCGGGCGGGGTGGGGCCTATGACTATCGCCCTGCTCATGGAGAATACCTTAAAAGCTACCTCTGTTTAAGAATAGAAGGCTAATAAAAACGGTTACCTACCAGAATAATTATATGATCCGCAAAAAACAAAGCCGCTTGAGCAAATCCCAAATCCCAATTGCTCCTGGAAAAGATAAGGAGGCTGTATCTCACCTAGAAGCGGAAAATGCCCAGCCGCAGGTTTATAGTGTCAGCGGATTGACCCGGGACATCCGCGCCATTATGGAAGCGGCGTTTGACTCCGTTTGGGTGGAGGGTGAAATTTCTAATTTCAGAACGGTGGCTTCCGGCCATAGTTATTTTGTTTTAAAAGATGATAAAGCACAGGTTCGTTGTGTTCTTTTTAAAGGGTATCGGGCTGGCATCAAATTTCAACCTGAAGATGGTGATCAGGTTTTAATGTTTGGCCGGATAACAGTTTATGACGCCAGGGGAGAATATCAGATCATCACCGAGTCTCTGGAGCCAAGGGGCTTGGGCGCATTACAAAAAGCGTTTGAACAATTAAAGGAAAAGCTGGATAAGGAAGGTTTGTTTGATGAAGATGTTAAAAAACCACTTCCCACTTTTCCTTGGAAAATAGGAGTGGTCACTTCGCCAACGGGGGCCGCCGTCCGGGATATCCTAAATGTTATTCGCAGGAGAAACCCTCGGGTTTCCGTTGTGCTTTGCCCGGCAAAAGTTCAAGGTGAAGGTTCTGCAAAGGAAATTGCTCAGAGTATTCGTCACCTAAATAGCATGAAAGATGTGGAAGTTATTATTGTGGGCCGAGGGGGAGGTTCGCTGGAGGACTTATGGGCATTTAATGAAGAGGAAGTGGCGCGGGCAATCTATGCATCCCGAATTCCGATTGTATCTGCCGTGGGTCATGAAATAGATTTCACTATTGCAGATTTTGTTGCCGACCTTAGAGCCCCCACCCCTTCAGCCGCCGCAGAATTGACCGTCCCTGTTTTGACTGAAATTGTCAAGAATATCCGGTCTTTGACAGGAGAATTATTAGAAGCGATCCAACAAAATGTTGAAACCTACAGAGACCTCTTAACCCGGTTAATGGACCGTCGGTTTTTTCACCAGCCTAAAGAAATATTCAGTCCACATATTCAACGCCTTGATGAACTGCACGGGAGGATGGTACGAAGTTTGGGGCAAGGGCTTATCATTCACCAGCAAAAGCTGAATGACAGGAAACACAGGTTGGTTCAGGCCTCCCCAAAAAATAAGATTCAACAATTATCTGAAAAACTAAATGGATTGCAAAACAGGGCGGGCCAAATTATTCAAAGCCAGGTTAGTTTGCGTAAGGAACGTTTTGAAGGATTCCTAAAAAACCTGAATGCGGTTAATCCGCTTGCAATATTAGAGCGGGGCTACAGCATCTGCTCTAAAGATGAAAAGTCACTTAAAAGCAGTGCCGGAGTAAAACCGGGGGACAAGGTAGAAATACGCCTCTCCAAAGGGGAGTTGGATTGCACTGTAAACAAAATAATAGAAGAAATATAAGGCTTATTTTATCTGAGGTCTTTTATTGATATGATTCCGACAATTTGATTGTTCTGGTTAACCGCCAGGTGGCGAATTGATTTTTCACGCAGTATTTCTATAGCGGAATCAAGGGATTCGTCAGCAGCAATGGAGATTAATGGTTGGCTCATTACCTCCGCAACCAGAGTGGATTTAGCATCGAGGTTTTCTGCCAGGACTTTGATCATCAAATCGGTTTTGGTAATGATTCCGATAAAGCTTTGGTTGTGGGTTACAAGAAGCGAACCGATTTCATTTGCATATATTTTTTTAGCGGCAGTTTTAACATTTTCATCACGCTCGATAGTTAAAACGGGACTAGTCATGCGGTCGGCAACGGTTTCCACTAGCTATACCAAAGTTAATTAGAATAAAAGGTTAGTAACTAATATAGTTTTAATAACAGTTTATAGTCAATAAAAACTTGTATTCAAAGAGGCCAATATGGGGCAGATTAAATTTGAAAAAGCCATGCAACGCCTGGAGCAGATTGTTGAAGATCTTGAAAAGGGAGAGTTGGATATTGATAAATCTCTGGAGATTTTTGAAGAAGGAATTAAAATGTCGCGGGTATGTTCTAAAAAGTTGAGTGAAGCAGAAGCTAAAATTGAAAAGCTCACCCAAAACCAAAGTGGCGAGTTGGTGACGGAGTTATTTCCCGTTGAGGACGAAGATGACACCAAAAATTGAAAAAATTCGCCTGGACCAGTTGTTGGTAAAAAAAAACTCGTTCCCAGTCGAGAAGTAGCCCGTGCAATTATTCTGGCGGGTAAAGTAAGAATAAAAGATGCTGTAGCAGATAAACCCGGTAAACTTGTTTCTGAAAATGTTCTTCCCGTTATCCTTGGTGAGTCCCAACCCTTTGCCAGCCGGGGAGGAATTAAGCTGGATCATGCCTTAAAACAATTCCATGTTTTGCCTTCCGGAAAAACCGCTATAGATGTTGGAGCCTCTACCGGGGGGTTTACCGATTGTCTTTTACAAAATGGTGCAGAAAAAGTTTATGCAGTGGATGTAGGCTATGGGCAGTTGGTCTGGAACCTCATGAGGGATCCCCGAGTCATTTGTCTGGATCGAAAAAATGCCAGAACATTGACCAAAGAGGATATTGGAGAAATGCTGGACCTGGCGGTGGTTGATGTGTCGTTCATCTCGCTCCAGCTTGTCATTCCTCCTTTGCTGGAAATCCTTAAGCCGGAAGGTGAATTGGTGGCCCTGGTTAAGCCTCAGTTTGAAGTAGGGAAAGAGGAAGTGGAAAATCGTGGCATCATTAAAGACCCAACCAAACATATTCGGGTACTGCTAAATTTGAACCGTTTTATCGCGGAAAAAGGATGGGTGGTGAAAGCCGTGACGGAATCTCCAATTACCGGACAAAAAGGCAACCGGGAATTTTTGATTCATTGCGTACGAGGATGTTACGGAGAGCCTTTAGAGGAAGAGGTTATTCGCCAATTAGTACTGAATGAATCCATTGGCTAGCGATAACTATTGGCGGTGAGCAACGAGTTGTCTTGGCTTGAAGAGGCGTTCTTATCCACATCTGGAGGTTAGAGCTCGTCCTTGTAAACGATAAAGCAGTCAGCCGGGTAGACCAAATGTGTGTCTCCCCATTGGTTGGAAGATCCCGTGTCCCATTGCATTTCGTCTTCAAGAGGTTTCATGCGCACCCCGCCAGAGCCACCATAAATGAGTAAGGCAACTCCATCCCCGGATTCTTCCACTTTACAGGCAAAGGCAGGGCAGGAGGTATTGGTGTCTGCATCCCAGCCCGTGATCTGAACGGGTTGTTCTTCACCGTTTACCGGAAATTTGATGCAATACAACTCTCGGGGAGAACTAATATCCCGAAAAATCATATTGAAGCTCTGATCGGTGTTAGAGTTGGAATCGACCTCGACAAACACAGGTATCTCCCTTCAAGAGTTGAGAAAATCTATCTTACCCCTAATTATCCGTCAGGGTAAAGCATAAGTCTCTGGAAGTAGGTCGGAAGGAAAAAGGGCAGAAAAAAACGGGTGCGCCTTCACACCCGGTTTAAAGTAGTTTATTTAGTAAAATTATAATCAGGCACTGGCCGCGGCCGACTTGTCTGTTGACCTGGACGCAGAAACTTTTGCCGCCGCCGCATCCGCAAGGATTTTGATGAAATTGACCAAAATACGCATGTCAAAATGCCCTTCCATATTGTTTTTCATCTCAGTCAGAGCCGCAAAGGGGGTCATACCAGGTCTATTTGAGCGAGGTGCGGTTAAGGCCCCAAAAACATCCATGATGCAACAGACTCTTGCGTAAAGGGAAATTTTATCCCCCTTTAATTGAAACGGGTAGCCGGTGCCATCGAACTTTTCATGGTGCTCCGCCACCATTTTCAAAATATTTTCGCTGTAACATTTCATATCGTTAAGGGACTTTCTACCCGCTGATGGATGTTTGCGAATGTGCTGAAACTCTTCCGGTTCCAGTTGCCCTTCTTTCATAATGATGTCGTAAGGGACAGATTTTTTTCCAATATCAAATAGCATTCCTCCCAGACCAATCTCACGCACGGCTTCTGGGTTCATTTGTAGCTTGTTCGCTAACGCCATGCAATACACACCTATATTGATGCAATGGGTATAGGTATGATAATCCTTTTTAGCGACATGAAACACATCAATAAACTCAAGGTCGCCACGCTCCAGACACTCCTGAATAATTTTTACCAATTCTTCCAGGCAACGTAAAATGCGCGATGAACCGATGTTCTCAAAATATTCTTTGATCACCTGTTCGCTCAAAATATAGGCATCTTTTAAAACCTTTTTGGGCGGCTCTTTTTCCAGTGCTTGTTGCAGCTCTCTAACTTTAAAATCTTTATAGTATTTGATGAGGTCCGTTTCATGGATGAAAAACTCCATGCAATCATCACCCTCCATCATTCCTTTGATTTTTTCGTGGTTCTCAGGCGTGTAATCTACAAACTTCCGAAACAATGGTTCATCGTTTTCATCGTACTCTGCAAGATAAGAAATCTCAAAACCCTGATCACAGTTCTTATTTAAGAAACCACTATTTATTTCACGATAAAAATGAGCGATACTTTCCATAATCGCTTTTTCTCCCCGAAAATGCTGACTTACGAAAAAAGTTTAAAAAAATCTAAACGTTTCTTATCTATATTATGGTAGTCCAATTTAGGATTATTGACAATATAATTCATAACACCCAAAAAGTCAACTATTTACCGCAAAAAAATTATTATCTTTACGGGCTTTTATTGTAAATAGTTCCCACGTTTACGGGGGGTAGTTAGATTTTTTCAAATTTTAATGTAATTGTAATGATGTGGGTTATGGTGTTCCAGGCTGGGTTTAATAGTGTCTGGCTAAAAATTTATCCCCCAGGCTTTCAATTTGTGGGATATTGCCGTTGAAAATATTTATTACTGGTTAGCGATTAGCTGGGAGTGCGAATAATGTATAAACTTGTCCTTTTAAGACATGGTCAGAGCCAATGGAATTTGGAAAACCGTTTTACCGGTTGGACCGATGTCGACCTGACTGAACAGGGAAAACAGGAAGCGGGAGCCGCCGGGGAACTTTTTCTGGATGGAGGCTATACCTTTGACCTGGCCTACACCTCTGTTCTCAAACGGGCGATTCGAACTTTATGGATTGTGCTGGATAAAATGGATTTGATGTGGATTCCTGTTACCCGGTCCTGGCATTTAAACGAACGCCATTATGGTGCTCTGCAAGGATTGGACAAAGCCGAAACGGCAGAAAAACATGGCGCGGACCAGGTAAAAATCTGGCGCAGGAGTTATGCTACACCCCCTCCCCCGCTCCCTGATGATGACGAGAGATTGCCGTCCAAAGATCCCCGCTACTCGGGTATTCCCAAAGACCAACTGCCCGCATCGGAAGCTTTAAAACATACGGTGGACCGGTTCCTGCCTTATTGGTTTGATCAAATTGTGCCTTCTATCAAAGCGGGAAAGAAAGTTCTGATCTGTGCACACGGCAATAGTTTGAGAGCTTTGGTCAAACATCTGGATAATGTTAGCGAAGACGATATTCTGGAATTGAATATCCCCACCGGAATTCCTTTGGTCTATGAATTGGATGCGGACTTGAAACCCACCAAACATTATTATCTTGGCGATCAGGAAGCCGCTAAAAAAGCCGCCGAAGCCGTTGCCAACCAATCTGCTAGCCGCAAAGGCAACTAGCCATAACTCATTCTGGTGAGCAAAAAGATATTTCGGCTGAATAAGCCGCTATAAATCCCCCCTGATAAGTGGGGCTGGGGGGGGGGTTGGTTTTAAATTTCCTCCACGGCTAGTGGGGCTGGTTGGATTTTTCTATGAGTAGCATTATGAGGCTGATAGCTGAAGGGGTAATGCCAGAAATGCGTGAAGCTTGCCCCAAAGTAAGCGGACGAATTGCTTCTAATTTTTGAATCACTTCTCTCGAAAGACCAGGAACTCCCTCATATTGAAAACTTTCCGGTATGCGGTAATGCTCCAGCTTCTTCTGTTTTTCGACTAGCTGGTTCTGGCGGTTGATGAATCCCTCATACTTCACTCGAATCTCCACCTGTTCACCCACCAACTGGGGAACATCATCGCCTTCAAAAGCTCGTAGCAAATCGTCATGCGTTACTTCCGGGCGACGTAATAATACGTTCAAGGTTGTAGGGTTTCTCAATTCCTGAATCCCCAATTTGGACAACCGGGAGAGTGTTTCCGGGTTGGGGACCACCGATGTCTTTTCCAACCTTTTTATTTCTCTATCCACAGCACGGTACTTCTCCATACACATTTCAAGCAATGCCTTGTCCACCAGGCCAAGTTGATGTCCTTTTTCCATCAGGCGCTCATCAGCATTGTCCTGTCTTAAAATCAATCGATATTCAGCGCGAGAAGTAAACATGCGGTAAGGTTCCTGCGTCCCTTTTGTCACCAGATCATCAATGAGCACACCGATATAACTATCCATGCGGGTGAGTAGAAACGGTTTTCTTTTTTGCGCTTTGAGGGCGGCATTGATCCCCGCCATAATCCCCTGTCCAGCCGCTTCCTCATAGCCTGAAGTTCCGTTGATCTGACCGGCGTGAAATAATCCACTCACCCGTTTGGTTTCCAGAGTCGGTGTGAGTTGAGTAGGGGGAACAAAATCATATTCCACAGCATAGCCGGGCAAGACAATCTCGGCCTGTTCCAGACCAGGAATCGTGCGTACCAACTGCAATTGCACTTCTTCAGCAAGACTGGTGGAAATACCATTTGGATAAATCCAGTCCGTGTCCAGTCCTTCTGGCTCCAGGAAAATATTATGTGAATTTTTATCCGGGAATTTAACAACTTTATCTTCTATGGAGGGACAATAACGCGGACCTACTCCATCTATCATGCCACTGTATAGCGGTGACAAATGCATATTGTCACGAATGACTTGTGCTGTATGCTCATTGGTTGCTGTGAGGTAGCATGGCACTTGCTCACGATCAATACGGGGAGTCGAAAACGAAAAGGGTCGTGGTACTTCATCTCCGGGCTGAACGGTACATCGGCTAAAGTCAATGCTGTCACGCTTCAATCGAGGCGGGGTTCCTGTTTTCAAACGACCCAACTCAAATCCTGCAGATAAAAATGATTGTGATAGCTTAGTAGATGGTTTTTCTCCCACCCGTCCGGCGGGTCTACTTATAAGCCCAAGATGAATAAGACCATTTAAAAAAGTTCCCGTTGTGATGACCACTGATGAGGCTAGGATTTCTGTCCCAGCGGCAGTTCGCACCCCTTTGATCGTGGAATTCTCAATAATCAGCTCATCGACTTCTTCAAGGACCAGCTCAAGGTTGGCAGTGCTTTCTACAACATGACGCATGGCATCTTTGTATAAGGTTTTATCTGCCTGGGCACGAAAACCATGTACCGCCGGCCCTTTGGACATATTCAAGACTCTGAATTGGATCCCCGTCCGGTCAATAACTTTGGCCATTTCACCCCCGAGGGCATCGATCTCGCGCACAATATGACCCTTGCCCACTCCCCCAATCGCAGGATTGCACGGCATCAGGGCAATTTTGTCGGCCTCCAGGGTGATCAGCACCGTGGAACACCCCATACGCGCTGAGGCCAAGGCCGCCTCGCAACCCGCATGGCCCCCACCGATAACTATTACGTCAACCCTTTTCATCGAATTAAAACCTGGGTGGTGAATGAACTGACTATCTTACAACAATTCAGGGTAAAAATAGAAGTTTGAGTTTGAGTCGCAAAGAATCATCCGCACCCTTAGTGGCCGAGCCTGCCAGGTGTCGGAAAGCAGACCCAATTAATCCTGCCAATAATGTTACCTTGTATAAGAAACGCAAAATTAAATTCCATCCGCAGGAATAATATTTAGAATAAAAGTACAGGTTGCTTTTATAGGTTTCCAAAATAACCTTTTCACGATGCTCAGGCTGGTGTGTACTTTTTCCATGAAGGTGCTGAATCGATGTTTCCGGGAAAAAACAGATTCGTTTTCCATGCTGTCTGGCCCGGCGACAAAAATCATCTTCTTCATTATATAAAAAATAGTTTTCGTCCAGCAGGCCGACCTCTTCGAACAACTCACGATGAATCACAAAACAGCAACCTGAGATCACTAAAGCTTCTTTTGCTGTCATATCCCCCATTCTTTGCAATTCATTGGTAGGTTTATAGAGACCTAAAATTTTCCAGGCCGCGTCCTGAGGTGTGTCTTCCCAAAGCCGGGTTGGACTTAGCTGACCCGATTCATTAATGATGCCGGGCCCAAGAATTGAAAACTCCGAATGTTCCCGCAAATAGTTAGAAATTATTTGAAAACTGTTTTCAATCAGGCATGTGTCAGGATTCAGCAGAGCAACCCACCTTCCTAAAGAAATACGAATACCCTGATTATTAGCGGCAGAGAAACCTTTATTTTTGTCATTGCATACCAGTCGCACATCAGGAAAACGTTCCGAAACAGAAGCGTTGGTTCCATCGTTGGAGGCATTGTCCACGACAATGATTTCAAATGAGATCCCCTCCGTTTTCGCATAAACAGATTCCAGGCAGTCCAAAAGAACATCATGCGTGTTGAAACTGACAATGATGATGGAAAGATCAATCTCCGCTGATTTTTCAAATTTAAATGCTGTCACTTATATTTCATCCAGAACGGACTGGTAAATTTCCGTTATTTTCTGAGCAGATTGATCCCAGGAAAAACGTTGACGCACCATTTCTTGTCCAGAGTCTGCCAAGGCTTGGGCTTGATCCGGGTTTTCCAGTTTCGCAAGGATGGCACGATAAAGTGCCGGGATATTGCCCGGTGGAACTAAAGTTCCTGTCACTCCATCTTCAATAAATTCTGGAAGTGCTCCGACCCGACTTGCGATGATGGGCAGTCCCGCTCCCATCGCTTCAGCCATAGATAATCCGAAGCTCTCAATGCGGGAAGGAAAAACGCCAATCGCGCATTGGCTGATAAATTTTTGAATGGCCTCTACATCCATCCAGCCATGAAAAATTACCCGATCCGCTACTCCAAGTTCCTCGGCTTGTTTGCGATAGGATTCGGTCATATTGCCTTCGCCAATCAAATGAAGTCGAACCTCTGATACCCGCCCCGCAACCTCCTTAAGCGTGCGGAGAAGTTCGGGAATTCCTTTCTGGTCTTCCATCCGTCCCCACAAGACTAAATCTTTGGAGTCCCCTTCCTGCCTTTTCACCTCAAACCAGGACGGGTCTATGCCTGGAGAAACCACCATCACCTGCTGCCCTTTTTTCTTTCCTAATCCCCTAAGGACCAGCTTTCTTGAAAACTCGCTGAAGGTAATAACCCGAGAGGCATTAAATGCTGAAGAACGTAATAGATAATTATTGAGGGATTTTAAAAAAGAAAGTGGACGTAGCATCCCGCGAATCATTCCGGTTTCCGGCATCATATTTGCGTGGCTGGTAAACAGGTAGCCGGCCGAATATTTCCTGGCAACATTGCTGGCAAAAAATGCTTCTTCCGCATTTCCATGCACAATATCAAATCGCTCCCATTTCATCAGACGTCCCAAAGCACGAGAAAAGGGGAATATGTCCAGATTTAATGTTGCGCAATTAAAATGGGAAGTCCAATGTACGGTATAAGGGGTGGTTGCTGAAATTTTTTCACCAAGGCTTTTGGAATAAAGCACATGAACATCATGCCCCATTCTTTGCAAGGCACAGGCAAGGTGATGCACTGCCAATTGCCCTCCACCCGCAAAGGCAGACCAGGGAGAAGAATAAATAGTAAGACAAATTTTCATAGCAAACCAACAAACCCGCCAGTCGACTGGACCTGGGATCGTGATATCCAGCTCTAGCCTTTATGAGTGTTATTTCTCACATCCCGAATGGGTGGGATACAACGGGCAATGGCTTAACAAGCGGATTGTCCAGGGGTCTCTGCCTAACCTACCCCTTTCTACCCCTCCGGGGCACAAATGCTACGGAAACATATAACGGGAGCGAAGGTACTAATGGGGATATTTCAACCACCCACGTAAATGGATGGTGCCGAAGAGAAGACTCGAACTTCCACACCCTTTCGGGCACATGAACCTGAATCATGCGCGTCTACCAATTCCGCCACTTCGGCATATCTGCTTGCCACCGTAATCTTCTGCTGGCAAATGGTAATTCCTTCAAACTGTGGGAAAACGCTTTCTCACCCGTGATACTCCTCGGGACAATTTTTTGCCCGAAGGGGAACAACGAGTAATTTCCATCTGTTTCCCATGCTAGTGGGGCGTATTATAGCAAATGGAATTGAAATGGCAAAGAATGCCTTAATTTGTCCTTGCCTTAATTTGTCCTTGCCTCAATTATATTTTTAGCACATAAAATAAAACCAAACTGGACAAGCCAAAGGAATTGATGCTAAGAAGAAAATGAAATTTCAATGAATTCCGCATTTAATAATCAGGTAACCCATAGAATTTTCCTTATTTAGAAACCAAAAAAGCATATTCAATTTTTCAGATGAAAACAACCCTTTCCAAAATGAAATTTGCAATTTTCTTGTCGATCCCAATTCTATTTTTTCTTTTTATGTTGGAAATCGGGTTAGGGATTTGGGGAGATACTCAGCCCAACCGGGTCCTTTGTTATGACCCTATTCTGGGAAGATCCTACTGCCCCAATACTAATGGGTATTTGAAAAATAATCAGGTCAATTCCTACATCGAAGTTAACGCGGACGGGCTTTTGGGTAAAAATTACCCCATTGCCAGAACCCCCGGAAAACTCAGGGTCGCAGTTTTGGGAGATTCCTTCACATCCGGGGAAGCGGTGGCCGCCGATAAAAAATTCGTTGGCGTATGGGAAACTAAATTATCCGAAATTTTTTTACCCGGAGTCGAAGTGATCAATTTTGGGATAGGAGGAACAGGAACCTGGCAACAATTACAAAGATTCCATGTAAAAGTGCGGAAGTATAAACCAGACTTAACGGTCCTGGCTTTCTGCTGGTGTAACGATGTTGGGGATAATCGAAGCCAATATATTAGTAAAGCCGATGACCGAAATCCGCTACTCGATGAATATGAAATTAACAATTGGACAAAGTTGCAAGTAAGGCGAAAATACTTTAATAAATGGATTTGGAACCACAGCAACCTATATCAGTTCACCCGAACCCGATACAATCATCTTGAACATTTCGTAAAGAGATTATTTTTGCCTGACTATATGAAGGCAACGGCCCCCCCCTCACACCTGCTAAAAGAGGCAGCCTACGATCGACAAAGTAATGAGCTACAACAGAGTATTGATCGGCAAAAAAAGATTCTCCAAAATAATGTTCTGAAAAATGATGTTGTGAAAAATGATGTTGTGAAAAAAGATGTTGTGAAAAATCCCGGAGGAGTTAAAAAGGCGGAAAAATCCATTGAGAAAAATACTAAATCGATCGACATCAAATTTTTTCCGGATTTCAAAGATACGTCATCTATACACGATGATTTGTTTTTCTTTGACTCGGAGGGCTGGAAGTTATCAAGAAAGCTGATCATTAAACTACATAGTGAGGTGCGGGAAAACGGGAGCAAGTTAGCAGTGATCCATTTTGGTGGTAATAGTCATCTACACAGC
>Ga0233439_10002439_pt1 | contig 20975 bp, 25 predicted proteins | sample SI_123_September_6_FD_182713 | JGI IMG/M metagenome (GOLD analysis project Ga0233439, IMG submission 182713) | Seawater microbial communities from Saanich Inlet, British Columbia, Canada - SI_123_September2016_100_MG | ecosystem: Environmental > Aquatic > Marine > Inlet | place: Canada: British... | reverse complement strand
CAATTCAAAATCAAACAAATTACACGACCAAATTTTTTGGTACAAAGCTGATCCACATGGTGACTTCAAACTAGGTTCTAAAGAATTCTGGGAAATGTCAAAAAATCTTGGCTCTGATGACGAGGATGATGCGTATGACCCACAATCAGCACGTAAAAAATCTTCTGGACCTAAAATAAATGTCAAAAAATCCAAGTGGTGATTTTTAATATTGGAATAATATATACAATATGTCGGGATTTGGAATAGCACATAATAAAATAAGAACAGATAATCCTGATTATAAAACTAAAAGAAAAGATGACATGAAAAAAATGATTGTTGATGATCATGAGTACGAAATTCTTATTCCAAGTGGAACTCAAGATGTCCAAATGGAAAATTGTCAAAAACCAGATAAATTTGGACCTGTTTATGATAAATTACGTGAAACTCATGCTGATAAATTAACGGGTGGTATTAAATTACCTGAATTACCTATGGAAGAAGGAGACGATGATCAATTAACTCCACACATTAGGGCGATTAGACAAGCATTTGTAGAAACTGGAAAAGGTTGGGGTTCTGGTACGGGATGTAAATTTTGGTATAAAAACTTATATACTAATTATCCTTTGTTTTTAAATATTAGACCAACCTCTGGACATATCGTTCGGGCTAAGGCGGGCAAAAAAGCTGCTTGTGAAAAAGTAGCTGCCGAAGAACCTCCTGCTGAAAAAGTCGCGGCGGAAGAACCCCCTGCACAAAAAGTATCATCTTCTTCGCAACCAGCACCAAAACCTAGTGTTTCGAAAAGAGGACCTAATACTGATAGTATGGGTAGAATAAGCGTTGAATTTATTCTACATGATAAAAAACATTACGCTATGGAAAGAGGCGTAAATCGTATTTTTTTCTTTGATGATTGGCGCGAGCATGACCGTAACCCTGAAACACATTATCCTACACAAATTGGGTACATAGAAGGCCCTGATGTTCCTCCTTCAGGAGAACCTTGTTCTATAAGTGTTATTGATGGATCAAAACAAAGAGGTTTTGAATATGTTGATAATTCAGGCTATCATATGATGGGGGGTAAGTTTATTTACCCATTAAAACCACAATATAAATTAGTAATAACAAAAAGTAAAGAAGAGTTTGAACAAGAAAAAAGAGAGGCAGAGTATAAAGAATTTGTAGATTCACTAAAAGAAGTTACATATAACGGTCATAAAATATATTATGCACCTTATAACGAAAGTTGGCACCAATTTCCATTATATGATAAACTTCCAGATGATGATGGTGACTTAGTATGGAAAACTATAGGAGATTATGATGCAACGTCTGCTGCTGATATACCTGACCCTAAAAAGGATAACTGGGCTATTCAATATCACGGCTACAACCCCGACAGTAGTGATGAAGAAGGTTCTGTTCAAGAACATCATCAAGAAATTCCCAAAGAATGGCAAAAGCAATTTTCAAGAAGTAAAAAATTACCAGATGGAACACCACGCCCATATTGGGTTAATATAAATGACCCAAATTATAATAACCCAGACCCAAATATAAATGCGGAGAGTACATGGTATGAACCACCTGAAGTTAAAGCAGAAAGAGAACAACAAGAAAAATTCGATAGAGATTATGAGGAACAGCAAAGAAAATTAAAGGAAAGTAAAGACCAAAGAGAGGCTGAAGAAAAAAGAATAGATGATAATAGGAGAAATAGAGGAAACGTATTAAGAAAACGAAGAACTCGTATGCTTGAAAAGGCAAAAGAAAGTAGAGGAGGAAAAAGAAAAACCAGAAGAAGAAAAAATGCTGGGTCTGGAAAAGGAATAAAATCAACGAAAAAAAAAGAGGTATCATGGCCAGATCAGCGGACTTACGCAATACGATTTCCTAGAATGGCACCCACTCTGCTTGAAAAAGGATTAGGTAAAGCTGCTCCCTCCATTAAGAAAGGACCTACTCCAGGCGAACCTTGGGATATTGAGAACCAAACAATAACTCCAACTCCAAAATCAGCACTCAAAAAAAATAAAGATACTACCCCACTTACTCCACACGAACCAAAAAAACCACTTGAACTACCACGACCACATGGAATAGGTGGAAAAAGAAAAACCAAAAGAAAAAATAATAAGAAGAAGAGAACTATTAAACGCAGGAAGTAAAAAAAATTGATTAATATTATGTTATTTATTTATATAATATATAAATAACATGAAAACGATTACGTATAACGATATCAATATTATTGTTGGGCAAAATTCCAAAGAAAATTGGAATTTGCTTGATAATACAAATGAAAACTATCTTTGGTTTCATTTACGTTCGTTTCCTTCTTGTTTCGTTATCATTGAAGATGAATATCCAGATAATTTAACAGTACTTGAAGCTGCTACTATATGTAAAGAACATACAAAATATAGAAATTTAAAAAATTTAAAAATTAATTATACACCTGTCAGTAATTTAAGAAAAGTAGGAAAAGAAGGAACTGTTGAGTTTCTTAGTAATAGAAAAGTATCCACTATATCGGTTTAAATTATCTGCTCATAAAATTTTATTTTTTTACGAAGAGCACGTATTTTATATTCCTGTATAATACACAATTTAGATAATTCTTCATGCTCAGTTAAATCACTAATTTCTCTATAATCTACTCTTTGTTTCTGTATTAGTCTTTCAGATCTACGTACGGTTCTATTAGTATTTTCCATTATAATTATATACAATCTTTACTTTTATATTATTTTTTTTAAATGTTTATTAATATATTAATGAATACGCTTATATGTAGACACGATGCAGGATTTTTCTCGTGTTGTTCAGTAAAATTAAATGAAATAATTAGTTATATTAATGCAAATAAAAGTTTGCCCACTAAAATAGATTGCAGTAAGACATGGAAATTATATAATCCTTACTGGTTATTGAATGATAGAGATTTTCAAGATATAACATATAATTTTTTTGAAAAAGATGATACTATTATTACTATTACACCTTATTATAAGCCATTATGGGGTATATCTGATTATAATAACGCACATGATATCAATACCATTATTAAAAAATATTTTACACCAAATGGTATTATAGTAAATAATTCTAATATATTAATTCGTAAATATAAAATTTATGTTAATAATTGTATTGGATTATACGTTAGAATGACCGATAAACGAAGAGAAACAAACGTTGGTAAATTTGAAGATTATAAAAATAAATTAAATGATATCTTAGTTAATGAACCGAAATTAAAAATTTTTATCGTAACTGATTCAACCGATTTTTTAAATTATATCAAAGAACATTTTAAATCCATTATTATTATTTACGAATTAAGAACATCTACCTCTACTACTTTAGGAATACATAAAAACGGTGATGCAGGAAGAATAGATAAAAATTTAATTGAAAATAATTATAATGAAATAATAAATTATTTATTTCCTGCATTTTTAATTTTATCAAAATGTAAATATTTTATTTGTAACTCCAGTAATTGTTCTATATGGACAGTATTATATAGAAAATCTACTAAAAATGTCTATGAATTTTCAAATAATACATGGATTGATTATAATTTACAAAAATAATAATAAAAACTAAACTTATATTAATAATATGCTACAATATTGGACTTTTTGGAATTATATTTGGTGGTCATCTTATAAAAATAATATGTGTGAATTATCTCCAGCATTAAGATGCTCTATTCTTACTACTAGTATGATAGGGGGATATATGGTATATATTTATCCTCGTAAATTTATTATAAGAATTAATGACAAAAAATTTATCGTTCCATATATTGCGTTAATTTGTGGTGATTTCTATTTTCATCAATATCCATTATTTGATATGATTTCAAATTATGATTGTTATACAAATAATAACTGTGGTGGTAATGTTATAGTTCCATTTATATCATGGTATTCACTATTAACTATTTCAGGTGTAAGAAAACATAAAATATATGGAATTAATTTACACTATTTAATTGGAGCATGTGGTGCAATTACCACTTTATATGGATTAAAATATCATACTACCAATTTATTGCAATTGACCAATTTTAAAAAAAATTGATATCATTTTTTGAAATAATATAAAATCATTATATAATAAACAATATGGATTTAAATCAAAGCAAATTAACTAAATCCGAATGGGAGTCTATTGAACGCCCTGTTGATAAAGATGAAATGAAAATTATTAAACTTATTTCTAATGGATTTTATGATACTGATATTAAATATAATGAAAATGAATCATTAATTAGCTTCATTAAACTAAGCGATGTTACTGATCCTATGCATTATCAGTTATTTAATCTTCATTTTATAAAATCAATACAATCACTAATTAAAAAGTATAATATAAATTATAATATTCCCGAAAAACCAAAAAATATGAGTACCCTTAAAAAAGGCGACGCATTTAAATTAGAAAATAAAGATATAAATTATATCATTAATAATTCAAAAGTTATATATGATTTTACAATTATCGAAGCTATTACAAATTTATTAAAATTTTATAAAAAATCTAACAAAAGATGGAAATATTTCTATTATACTTTATCACAAATGAAAATACAAACAATTAAAAATGTTAATCCTTTTGTAATCCATTTTCAAAATTTCATATTAGACAAATTTAATAGTGAAATGAATATAGATAATATTATTGAAAATGCACAAGAATATATTGAACAAAATCATTGTTTAATACATTATTCAGATGTTAACTTATATAGTCATCAGAAGGATTTATTTAATATATTTAATAAACCATTACAACCTAATCATGAACCACTTGATATTAATAAATATACATCTAGAACGAATTTAGTGTTATATATTGCTCCAACTGCTACTGGTAAAACGTTATCACCTATTGGACTTTCTAAAAATTATAAAATTATATTCGTTTGTGCTGCAAGACATGTTGGTATTGCACTTTCAAAATCTGCTATATCTGCTGGTAAAAAAATTGCATTTGGATTTGGATGTAATGACGCATCAGACATTAGATTACACTATGCCGCTGCATCTACATATGTGAAACATTCGGCTACAGGAAAAGATATTAAATATAAAGATGGTAATAAAAAAATAGATAATAGTGATGGTAGTAAAGTTGAAATTATGATTTGTGATTTATTATCATATAATGCCGCCATGAATTATATGCTTGCATGGAATAAACCACAAGTTATGATTACATATTGGGATGAACCCACTATTACTCTTGATTATAAAGAACATAAATGTCACGAACTTATCAATAATATTTGGTCACAAAATGTCATTCCTAATGTCATTTTATCATCCGCTACGTTACCTAATGAAGAAGAAATTGAAGATGTTATTGACGACTTTAAAACTAAATTTACTATTTTAAACAAAAAGGTTATTGACCCTCTAGAAAAAAGAAAAATACAACTTACAGACCTAATTTCTAGAGAAGATGATGACGAAGAGCGTACTAGATATCAAAATATGTTAGATGGTAATGACGAGGATATAGCTATTACAAAACAAGATATCGATTGTTATCCTGCCAATATCTCTTCTATAAAAAGTTATGAATGTAAAAAAACTATTTCTATTTTGAATAAAGATGGATATGTTGAACTTCCACATCTAATGTTTGATAATTATAGAGATGTTTGCAAATCTGTTCAACATATTAGAAATAATAAAACTATTCTTAGATACTTAGACCTTCAAGAAATTAGTAAATTTATATTATGGATTAATAACAGATCTGATATTGATGATAATTCTTTAACTACTAGAATAATTGATACTAATTATCTGATTGATAATGTATTTACAACAATCGAAGACGTTAATATGATGAATATTAAATTAAACTATCTGAATATTCTTGAAAACATTAATACCACGGTATGGAATTGGAGTGTTATACATTCTACATTTATTGCTCGTAGAAACTGTAAAATTAAACCTAATGAAAAAAATAATACTACTAATCTTATAAAAACTAAAAGTTTTGATAATAGTGATAATACTTTGAACACCGTATATGATCTTAAACGTACTATTAGTTATGACCCGCACAAAAAGACTATTCCTCCTTCTGGATTAGTTAATGTAACTACTTCAGATGCATATTCTTTAACTGATGGACCTACTATATATATTGCACAAGATGTTGATAAAATTGCTAAGTTTTGTTTAAAAACTGCACAAATACCTGCCCTTATTATGAAACAAATTACAGACGCTATTTCATTTAATAATACTATTAATAATAAACTAGACAAACTAGAAAAAGACCTCGAAGATGCTATGGCTCCTTATGAAGAAAAGGAAAAAAGAATCACTAAGGATTCGCTTCCACCCGAAATTAAAAATATGAGAAGAGAAATTAGTAAACTTAATGGTATGATTAAATCTGTTACATTACCTGAAGTTTATATTCCTAATAAACTAGAACATTTAACTAAATGGACTACTACCGATACTATTAAATCACTACGTCCATATACATCTAGGATTTCTGATAACGATGTTGAAAAAGTCATGGCTATTAAAGATGTTCAAGATATTTGGAAAGTATTATTGCTATTAGGTATTGGGTTGTTTTCACAAAGCACCAGTATTGCATATACTGAACTTGTTAAAGAATTTGCTATTAATCAGAAATTGTATTTAATCATAGCAGATGGTGATTATATTTATGGTACTAATTATCAATTCTGTCATGGATATTTGAGTAAAGACCTTATTAAAACTTTAACACAAGAAAAAGCTATTCAGGCTATGGGACGCATCGGTAGAAACAAGTTTCAATTAGATTATACTATTCGATTTAGAGAAAATGAAATTATTAAAAAAATATTTGTACCCGATGAAGACAAACCAGAAGCTAGAAATATGTGTAAGCTATTTAGTACTGATTATTCACTTATTATTTAATTAATTAATTATAAATAATTATTTTTTATTATTTATAATTATAATGACAAATAATTTTTCGAGTTTTAAAATGAATAATACCCATTTCATAATGAAAAACTTTTATAACCAGGATTTTATTAATGAATTATATAATATCGTTTTTTCCAAGTATAGTGCTCCAAATACTGATGCTACTACCACCAACGAGCAAAAATATCATACTGTTTCTGGTAATTATAACTATAATATTAATATTAATAATATTAGTCATTTTGAAAAATTTCAAGACATATTAAATGATTTTAATAATGTCATTCGTAATGCTTTGATTGAAAACAATAATAAATTTATTAGTAAGAAATTTTCTATTAATTTATCTGATGTTGAACTTTGTGTTACACGAACTAATACTTATCCTACTGAAATTGTAAAATCTAATTGCATTAATATTTTTATTCCTTTACATACTTTCCCTAATGGTGGTACTATATCCATTTTCCCTAATAATTTACAAGATGATACTCCTATCAATGATATTATTGATAAATATTATAATCTTGATCTTGTTAATAAAAAACAAAATTATGGAAACTTATTCAACTATAGCGATGAAGATAAAGATAAATTATTAAATGAAGAAATATTTATTGATACTTCTCCTGGTGATGTTTTGGTTGTTAATCGTAATACATTTTCGAGATCTATTCCTAATATGTCTGACCAAGATAGATATTGCCTTCAATTAATATACAATGTAACTATTTAATTATTATGTAATAATAATTTATATGGGCGAACCAGAACAATTTAGATTTACTCCAGATATACAACAAAATTTTAAAAAAACTTTAAATGAACTTAAGGACAATGACCTTATTAATAGACTTAAATTAATTATTAATTATTTAATTGCTAATGAAGAACAACTTAAAATGTTAGAAGAGTTAGGGGGTGATAAACAATATTTTGACCCAGACATTATTGTTCAACTTAAACATAACTTAACTTTAGGACATAATGAAGCTATCGGTATTATAAATCTTAAAAAACAAGATTTAGATACACCTACTATTACTGATGCTAACCCTCCAAATCAAGAAATTGTCTCTCCTGAACTAAAAAAAATGGATGAAATTATTAAGGGTGGAGGAACAATCAGAGCTAGTATTGATGAAAAATTTATGAAACATTACATTAATGAATATAAGAGAGTCGATACCACTATACTTTCTGTCTTAGATACTCTTATGAAACTTGTCGAAAAAATATATCAAGACCGCACATTAGATATTAGCACAGAAAATGAACTTGTTCTTCATACTATTACTGCATTTGATAGACTTGGGGAAATATTTGATATCATCAGTGTAGGTGCACAAAATCAAGAACAAGTATATTTATTAGTACAACATCAAGGTAAATTTCCTAATTCTATTTATTTTACTATTAAACAACTATTTATAGATATATTTAAATACATTACTATTAATACTAACTATTTAGATGATGTTGACAGAGAAACTTATTTAAAAACACAGCTTAGAGACTGGTACGGTTTATGGAAAAATAATTTAATAATGGATAATAAAGCTACAGACAATGACTTTGCACCCCAAGGAAAATATGCGGAAATTCAACAATTGTTTAATTAATAAAATTGATTAATTATAATTAAAATATTTATATTTATAATTAATAATGAATAAGGATAATAAACAATTACCCGCTTCTAAATTTGAGATTACGGAAAATAAATTAAATCAGTTACGTGATGCCTTATATAAAAAAATGGACGAAATTGCTCTATTAAAAGACCAAATTAGACAGACAGAAAGTCAACTATGTTATATTTGTTCTTTGGATGGGCATAATATGGTTGCTGAAAGAGACCCAGGTATGTATGGCGATCTATATCATACGTGTACAAAATGCAACTATATATCTTAATTTACTTCTTTGTGCTCTTCGTCAATTAAATCTTTCAGTTCTTTTTCTGTTATATGTTTCTGAAATTGTAATATATAACAAACATCAAATATATACGACTCCTCGCCACCTCCTTCTATATCTAAATCTAATATATATTTTACACAAAATTCTGGAGTGAGTTTTTGTGTTGCTAATAGTATTTTTTCATCAAGATGATTTTCCACTATATTCTTTTCAAGAATATCAATTGAATATTTATTTCTATTGGCAAGCAAGTCACTATTCGTCACTTTATCCATTACACATGACTTCACTTTAAGACCTTCTATTTCTCTTTCTTTTGCTTTAAGAAGTAGTTTAAGTATATCTAATTCAGTATTTTTCTCTTCCAATTTTTCTTTTAACTTCTTTCTTCTATTCTTCTCCTCTATATAGAGTTTCTCATAATCAGGGTTCGAATGTTCCTCCATTTTTATTGTTCTAATATTAAATAAAATTAATTTAAAATCAATTTTATTTAAATATATCCGTTGCTCCTTTTACTTCTTTTCTATCGTTGTTCCCTTCGCTATCTTTCTTATTATTTTATCTATATTTTTTTCTTGTGTGTTTCCATTTAATTCAGCAGATATCTGATGTAATTGATCCGCTTTCGGAGTATGTGGTACTTTACTTTGAGGGTTTTCATTTATCCATTGTCCAAATTGTTGTACGTTATTCTTTGATATTTTGTCTATTGCCTTCTTCATCTCGTCCCTACTTGTTTCACCTTTCTCCCAAGTATCATTATTTTTTACATAAAGTGTTTCTCGTTTTGTATCTGTGCAGTGTATCGGTCTTTTATCCTCATCCATCTCATCTAAGTTTTTGATAAATATATTTGAAATCCCTTCTACATATCCCTTACTTCCTTGGGTTTCCAAATCTGATAATTGTAACTTTATTTGATCTACAAAATCTTGTATATTCATCGCATCTTTACATGTCTCTTTTAAGAATATATTCAAGTTGAACTGATTATTTGTTGTGTTATTTGTTGTATTATTATTTGTTGTGTTTCCAAATTTTCCTTCTTTCATATGCATATTTATTTCTTGTAAAACACTAATTAATTCATTTTTCTCTAATTCTTTGTTATTTAATTGTTCTTTTAATTGTTGATTTTCACTTTGTAATTTATTTTCTGTATTATCTTCTGACTTACTTTGTATTTCTAATGATATTTCACATTTTTTTTTATGATACCATAAACCGTTTCTAGCTTTATAAACTTTACCACATTCACAAACAAATTCTACATTTTTAGATGTTTGTTTTTTCTCTCTGGTGGCAGGCTTTTGGACTGGTTCAATACCTATATTAACTCTATGTTTTCTAGTACCATTATGGCGGTCATAATCTTTTTTTGTGTAGCATTTAAAGTCACATAATTCGCAAACATATTTATACTCTCTTTGTGATAGTTGGCTTTTTGAACCGTTCATATATATATATTGAACATATTAAAAAAGCCCTAAATACTTTTAAAATAAGTTATTTATTTTTTATTATATAGATCAAGTAATTCGTAAAAAATTCTTCTATGCTCAGCCTCATTTTCTTCATATTGTGCAACTGATTTTTTAATAATTTCTACAGCCTTTGGTACCTCCTCTTCAAAAAAAGTAACTCTATCTTTTAATTTTTGATTTTCTTGTTTTAATCTTTTAATAAGTTCATTTTTTGTTTGTAGAATAACTGGAGGTTGATAATTAGAATCTCCTGTTAACATGTATATGTGTTTATTAGTATGAATATGTGCTTTGTAAGCTGCAGCATGAATACTTTTGAATTTACATTCACCACAATAATATAGTTTTTTTTGCTTGCCCTTATGGAATATATATTGAATTTCCATTATATTATTCATAAATATTTAATATTTAAGTAATTTATATATTTATTCTACTTATTCCTAAATAATTCCATCCTTCTCTTTTTGAAGTTTCTCTTTTTGAAGTTTCTCTTTTTTTCGTAAATATGCCTGTTTGTTATATTCCTTTTTTGCTTCTGGACTTGGTTTATAATTTGTTTCTTCTTTATATTTTTTATTCTTTTCCCGTAAAACTTCTTTATTTTTTTCATAATATCTTCTACCACTTACTGGTGCTGTATATTTTTTGAGATGTTCTTTTGTTTTTCTTAACTCTTCCTTCAGAAAAATAACCTCTTGTTGCAATTCAAGAATTTTATTTTCAGCATCCATTACGTTATTAATATTATAATAATATTTTTATATATTTTATTATAATTAATAAAAATTTTGGTTAAAAAATCGCTTTTTGAAAAAGGACATTTTCGAAAATGGACATTTATTTTGAACAATTTGAACGTTCAAAGCCCATTTTACCCTTATCATGTGTATAATTATATACAATACATATATCAAGCCAATTATATATTGTAACACATAGGCGTTTGTCTAGGTTCAATATTTTATTGAACTGTTGAACAATTTTGAAAAATGTCCAAAAATTTTTGAAGATTTTTGGCCAAAATCTCTATTTTTGTCCAAATTCTGAAAAATGTATTTTTCCTAGAGAATGCTCTAATTTTAAGTATTTTATAATTATTTCTCTTATTGACTTTTTTTTTTGTGAGAGGTTGAACTCCCGATTTCAAAAAAGGACATTTATTTTTTGTCCATTTCCCAAATACTTGTATACTTTCCCCACAAAATTTTTACAGTTCTAGACAAAGATGAAAAAGTAATATAATAATTGGGAGCATAATGTAGGAAAATCGTCCTTTAATTTTTGGGTTTAGTTGATTATGTTTTTCTTAATGTATAATATACAAATGTCGATAGATAAAGAGTCACGAATGCCAACAGAAGACACAGGTCTTCTACATAGATTTGGATTTAGAAGAAATATAAGAATAACGAATTCATGTGATAGAAAAGCATATGTAATAGTAGCACCGACACCAATACGAACAGTAAGCACAATAGGAGTAGAAAAGTTGGGTAATATAGAATATGAACAGCACGGAGAATATAAAAGTGAAGAGATGCTAATATTACCAGGACATACAAAATATTTTGAATTAGAAACAGCAAAAATATATGTATCAGTATTAATTGAAGTGACAGATTGTAATTGGAAGCAATGGAGAAAGAATCGTTTAATAAATTCAAGTACAGAGGATTATAATATAACAAAGTATGCAATAAATGAATGCTTCGAGGAGTCATTTTTAGACTATTCAAGAAAATAATATAAATAAATTAGAATAATATATAATAGTATATGGTATCAAATAAAGAAGAAAATATAGTGAAAGGATATAAAGGAGTAATGGATTTAGATTTAAATTTAGTACCGAAAGAATTTTGGAAAGTGGCAATAAAACAACATGAACAAGATATAAAAGAATATAATATGGAGCAAGAAAAACGACCTGAAAGACTCCGATATGAAAATACAATATTAAGAATAAAAAAATTGCATGAAATAGATGTCAAAGCCTGTGAAAAAAGAAGAGATGAAAAATTAAAGGAAACAGAAAAAAGAATGAATATATATAATAAAAAAAAATAATAAAATAATAATATATTTTATATGAAATTAATGAACTCTGTCAAGAAAATTGTAGATATAATTAGGAAGAATTTTATGTTACTTTGTGGAATATCATTATTGTTGTTACTTTTTATATTGCAAAGGTCAGGAAACGGAATAAAAGAAGGACACGATATAGGAGAGTCGCATACTCATGATAATGCGGTGGTTCATGAAGGACCTATAGGTGAGCAAGGAGACCCTGGGCCTCGTGGTGATTTAGGAATGAGAGGAAAGAAAGGAGAAGCAGGACCAGTTGGAGGTTTAGGTGCTCAAGGTATAGAAGGTGATCAAGGTGGTCAAGGAATACGTGGAAAGAGAGGATATAGAGGTAAAAGAGGATGGAGAGGCCCCCAAGGCCCTTCAACATTTTCGGAAAGAGAAGAAGATTTGATAAGAGATGCCGTGCGAAATTCAGATACATTAACACGTGGTTTAGCACAAACACAAGCGGAAGTATCTGAATTAAAGAATGCATTAGCAGAAGACTATTCAGAAGATGCAGTATTTACAACAGCAAACACTGAAGATATGTTAGTATCGGGAACAGAAGAAATACCATCAGAAGAGACGGAAGGTTTCTTTTCAAAAATTTTTGGTTTTTAAATATTATATGAAATAAAATAATTTTATATAATATATGAAACTTTTGACAAATATATACAAATTATTAGTTCCGAAAAGTAAATTACTATTATTATTTATAATATTAGTATTGCTTTTAGCATTAGGATATTTATTTAAAATGATAGAGGAAGAAGATGATAGTGATGATGAGGATGATGAAATAGAAGGAATGCAAGCGGCAGATGATGATCCTGAATTAAACGATGCTCTTCAAAAAATAAGTAAAGAAGAACCAATATTAGGAGGACCAAGAGGTAATATAGGAATAAGAGGTAAAAAAGGAGAAACAGGAAATCAAGGAATTCAAGGATATCAAGGTGATCAAGGTAACCAAGGTGACCAAGGTATAAAAGGAGATAAAGGCGTACAAGGTGTCCAAGGTGTAAAGGGAGATAAAGGTGTGCAAGGTGTGCGGGGCCCTGTAGGTCCAGTAGATAAAAGAGCTTTTAATGTAGCGATGGATAATAAAAATGAAATGGCAGATTTAATGGCAAGAACAGCGGCGGCTGAAGCAACTGCAGCAGCAGCATTAAGAAAAGCATCTATACGACCAAGAGTACCGAGACCTCGCATAAGAAGAAGGAGATGGGGTATATTCTCTGATATGAGATTAAAAACAAATATAGTACAAGTAGGTTTATCAGATACAAATATACCAATATATAATTATAATTATAGAGATTTTATGGATGAAATAGATGGTATAGATATAAGAAAAACATATAGGGGAGTAATTGCACAAGATTTAATAGAAATGGGATTAAATGATGCAGTAAGCAAAAATGAACATGGAATATATTTTGTGAATTATAATAAAATAGATGTAAAATTTGAAAAATTATAAATAAAAATAAAAATATATATTATATGGCCAGACTAGACAAGAAAGTATTAGATAATGTAATCAAATTCAACCAATTAATAAAAGAACGAAATATGTTTATAATCGTTGGATTAATAATCGTGTTATTAATATCTGCTTTTTTAAAATATTTTAATGTTTTAGAAGGGTTTGGTGATTTAACAAAATCAAATATAGGTCCAGTAACAAATGATACTATGATAAGAAAAGCGACATGGGACGGAATAAAACAAGATGTATTCAGAAAAACTACAAATGAAACATTACAGAATGAACTTAAGTTAAAGTGGAAAAAATTAATAACAGAAAAAGAGGGATTACATTATGCTCTTCACCGAGAATTTCCTTATCCAGATACAGTAAAAAAATGTGTTTTAGCTGAGCGTGAGAAAGAGTATAGAAATAGAAACTTAAAATGGGGCAAAAAAGAGATAACAAAAGAAAGAAAAGATTTAGAACATTATCAAACAACATTACCAATAAGAAGTTTTGTAAAGTTAGCAAAATATAATAGTAATGGGTGTTTACGAAAAATACCTGAGTTAGAATTTTTAAATAAATTAAATGATCCAAACGAAGGTGCAAGAACATTTGAAAATAAAGAATTATTTTGTGAGCCAGGAATGAAAGATTTAAAAGCATATGATATTTCTGAAATGAATGGAGAGAAAAGAAAAAGAAATCCTCATTATGTAGCATCAAAACAATTAGAAAATGTAACAGGTTTTACATTTGTAGATAAACCATGTAATCCATGTGAAGATATGGATAAATGTAAATTTGCATTAGATAATAAAATAAGTCCAGTAGCAAAAATGTATTGGGGTATAGAGAACGCATCAAATTCTCAAATGCTATAAATAATATATTATAAATAATTGATTAATATATTATTCATTTAAAATTTAAAAAATTTTCTAGCTTTGTAACTAATAAGTATAGAAAGAACAGAAATTACAAATATAAGCGCAGAACTAGAGAGAGGAACTTGTGCGTGATGTACTAACATATGCATTAATTGACCCTTAAATGAAAGCTTATCAGCACCATTTTTAGGTTTGACTTCTTCTTTAGTAGCGTATCCCTTTGCTAAATGTGGCAAAAGTAAATTTAAAAGAACAGCAACTAATGCTGAATATACAGCACATTTTATTTCACCAGGAGGAAACATATATATATATATATAAATAAAAAATTATGCAATAGTATATTCATTTTCCTTATCGATAAGAAGATCATGACTACGAATTTCATCTTCATCAATATCTGATAATGCTTCAATAACATCATCAACCAACGGTACTCTATGCCATTTGGCTTTGAACTTAGTAATATAAGTAGTAATTCGGTTAGCAATAGATTCTTTAATTTTCATAAATTCTATTTTTTCTGCTTCTTCTTCTTGTGCTAATACCTGTTGTCGTATTACTTCGTCTTGGTTATTTCTTCGTTGTTGTAGTTTAGCATCTCTTTCTAATTCAGCTTTTGCTAATGCTTTTGCTTCTAAATCGGGTCCATTTAATTTTTTCTCTTCTTCTTGAGCCCGCCAAGGGTGTACATCAAGTTCAACAGAATTTAATTCACCTAATATATCGGGCTTGCGCAAAAATACAGCACTTTTATTTTTTTTAGTAATTTCATCCTTGACTTTTTGTGCAATATTATCACTTTTAGGAGTAGCAGGTTGGTCGGTGTTTTTTGGAAACAATTGAGCTTCAAGATCATAAAAATCTCTGATACTTTTTCTAGGATTAGCAGCTTTCCATGCTACTTCTCTATCTTTTTCTTCTTGTTTTAGTCTTCTTTTTTCAACTTCTTTGGGGTCAGCAAAGCAGTCATAGCATTTCATACATTTAACACATGGTCTAAGCCATGGTGCAACACCATCACCACTTTCATCGCCATATAAAATACGTTGTTTTCGTGCTTTTAATTCTTTGGTAATTCTAATTTTGTCGTCATCAAATCTAAAAGCAAATTCTGCGATAACATCATCTTCAATATTAGGACTTACTTCCATAAGTCTATCAAATGTTTCTTTAAATTTTGTCATACATGTAATAGGTGGTTCTCTTTGTCCAGGAACATCCCCATGTTCTCTGGGGTCTTTTGCTAACTCCATCTTAACATCTCTGACAAACTTATCCCATGATAAATTAGCGACACGGTGTGATTCTAAAAGTTCGTTAACTTTTAAGTATTGTGAAATAGTGGTAATAATTCCTGCGATTAAGTTAACAGAACCAATTGCAATAACAGCAATAGGTTTAATATCAAGAGGAAACCGTTCTTGTGCAAAGTTAGCAGTACCAGTAATAGTAGACATAATAATAACAGGTATAGTGTACCACATAGCTTTACGTCTATATTGAGCAAAAGACCTGCCGTGAAGCCATCTATAACATTGAGCTTTATCGGCCCATTCAATTAAAACTTTTTCATATTGTGCGTCCCATGGTGGTTGATTAGCAGGAGGTCCTTTTGATACAATAGATAAATTATCGTCGTCAACTTCTGGTTTAATATCCTCGTCACCCATATTATTATATGTTATAATTATTTTATTTTTATATTTTTAATTTATATGGACGAAAACTTTGCGGAACGCAAAAAAGAATTTGAACAAATATTAGATTTAATGAAATCAATAAAAAAATTATCGGTTAAAACAAAAAAATCGATTGGTAAAATAAATGACTTATACGTTGGTCTAACCGAAAAAACACAAGATCCAGTAGAGTTATTTGGTTTGGATTTTTTTAATTTTCAATATGAAATATATTGCAAACAATATGATAATCAGATGCTGTTATTGAACTTTCTAAATAATAGAATTTATGGAGATTATTACAAATTATATAGATTAATATTAATGTATGTAAAAACTAGTATATCAAGCGATTCATTAAAGGCAATTGTAGAGTCGAATAGTAATTTACCGAAATATGATAAATTGAATGATACTGTAGTATATCCCGAGGAGGTGTTAAAAACAATAAATACGTTTGTATTAAGTGTTTTGGAACAGATATTTACTTTTTATAAAGAGAAAATGACAAATATGAATTCTAAAGTAAAATTAAGCAAAAAGGGGTTTTGTATAGGTAATTTTGTAACAACTGTAAAACATAAAAATGAAATGATAAAACATCAAATAGAATTATATGAAGGGTATGTGAAATTTTTTAATGAGAACCACATAAAACAATTATTGCAGGTAAAAGATAGACTTCAAAAAATATTTGATGAAATATCAACAGATGTAAGTTTTGCAGGTGATATAGATATATCAGATGATGATAGTGATGATGAAGAAGAAGTAGAAGATGGAATAAGTGATATGACAGGTAGTGTAGAGGATGGAGGTGTAAACTTATTAATAAGTCATAAGATGCCCCCCCCTTTAATGAGACAAAAAAGTCCAGATGCAATTCCTCTGTCAACAATTGTAAATAACTTAGATGATAATGCAGTAAAAGCATTAAAGGTTGAATTAAAAGATGATATACCACCTGCACCAACATCAAGTCCATCCTCAGTACTGGAACAACCTAATCCAGAACCAGCTGTGTTAATATGTGAGGATACAACTTGTCCTAAAAAACCATTTTTTAATTATCCTGGAGAAACAAAAGGTAGATTTTGCAAGGACCATAAAAAAGAAGGAATGGTTTATATAAAGAAAACCGCTTAATTTATTTAAAAAATAATATTTTATAAATAAATTAAAATAATTGTTGTTTTTGTGTTTTAAATTTACTATAAAATGTTGTTAAAGGATTAAATATTTGAGTACAAAATAAAAAGATTACAATAATAAATATTGTTTTATAGCTTTCAAGTTTTTTTCCATTCATGAAAAAATAAATAAAAATAGCAAACCATAAAATAAAGAACATTTGTAATGAAAGGATTAAGGTTTCCATAAATGATTTTGCTTTAGAACCTTGGTCAAAATCGGAGTGATAAAATTGGAAAAAAACCATTCCAACTTTCCCAGATGGTTCAAAATAATATTCATAAAATGATTTTGAATTAAATAAATACATTATAGTATCAAGAGCATATTGTGGTAATAAGTAAATAATTGGTGCTTTTGTGTAACATTTAAAAGAATAGAATGGTTTATAATTCATCTTATCTTCAATTGTTTCATCCCATGTATTAAAATCAATAACGCTGTTAATATTATTAATAATATTAGTATTATTGCATGATTTTAAATATGAACCACCTCTAGCTGGTCTTAAACTGATTTCAATAATTTTATCAGATCTATATTGTACATTAAGAATACCACTATATCCTGCCATATGAGCATGAACCCAATTAATAATAGATTCAGGTGGCTGGTGTTTCATACTGATCGATTTCCAATCGTCAATAAATCCTTTTTGTGTATCTGAATATTCAAGTGTCATTTGCCATTTGATTTCTCCATTAAGAAGAATAAAATCAGTCATTCCTTCTTTTGCATCAATAAATTCTGACCACATCATATCATCATCATCTATATATTGAAGTGCATCCTCGTATTTATTAATTTTATAACAACCCTTACTTGATGCAGTTTTGTGTCCCCATCTAGGTTTAATAAAAATAGGATATTCAACATCTCTTTTATGTAAATTTTTTAATTCTCCACATTCCATACCGCATGATTTTGCAATCCATAATTTATCATAAACAAAGTTGTACTTTGGATATTTTTCATAAGCAAGAATATCATACATGGGAACACTTTTAGACCAGTTATAATCGTATGGGTCTAAATATGGATTAAATATACCTAACATATTACACCAGGTTTCATCGTAATTTATTAAAAAATCTAATATAAATCCATTATTACTCATATATTAATAAAATATAAAAACATATTATTAAAATATAATTCACTTCATTAATTTAAAGAATTTATTTGTAAATGTATAAAAATTCATCATAAACATTATAATTAAAAATGTAATAATAACATATGGCACATTAATCCAACGATTTTCAATAACCTTTTCAAAACTATTTTTAGAAGTTCTTAAATCTTGAATAAATAAAATATTAACGTAAATAGCAAGTGCTAAAAATACTAAATGTGCAAAATATATGCTAACCGCTTTTGAGTTAATATTAACGCGTGTAGAATAAGCTTGTAATGCTAAAGATATAGAAGTCATTAAACCAACGTTTCTAAGTGATGTATGAAAGTACATTAAAATCTCTTTTTCTGTTTTGAACATATAATATATGTAAATAAAATTATCTCAACATACTGAAAACAAAATATTGTTATATATTATTATGGAAAGTAAAATAAAAAACTTAATATTACTTTTATTAATTGTAATTGTTCTATATTTAAGAGGGGTTACATTTAATTCTATCATATTAATTTCTTTATTATTAAAAATAAGATATGCTATATATTTATGGAACACTCCTGGTATTGGGATGCCTCATTCATTTAATGGTGCTTCGATGAGGAAATGGTTAAAAGATAACGGATATAAAATTGATTATTCAAATAAAAAATTAATTAGAAAATCCGATAATTATGCAATAGACCTTCACGCAAAAGGAAATAATGAAAAAGTAATACATTTGTGTAAAATGAAACAGGAAACTTCTAAATTATTAATTGATAATGGAATACCAGCTCCTCCATTTTATATATGTGATAGTAAATTATCAATTGATGATAATTTAACTAACATATTTTTAAAATTAAAACCACCATTTGTTGTAAAACCTACTTTAGGAGCAAAAGGTGAGCAAGTAACAGTAGATATACAAACATATAAAGAATTACATGAAAAAGTAGAAAATTTAATGAAAAATTTAAAATGGAATAGTACGTTGAATAAATACAATGAATGTATGGTTGAAGAATATACACGTGGTAAAGACTATAGAATATTTCTTCATAAACACAAAATAGTAGATATTGTGGAAAAAGTAAGTGGTAAAGTTAAAGGAAATGGAGAATCAACATTACGAGAACTAATAGAAAAATATAATAAGACAAGAACGAAGGTAAATAAGGGTGCCACAAATAATCATACATTAAAAAATATAGATGAAAAATATTTTAAAAAACAAGGATATAGTTTAGATAGTGTAGTTCCTAATGGCGAAAGCGTAAAATTATCTGGTGTTGTAAATTTAAGTAATGGTGCTATTTCTAGACCAGTAAATATAAATGATGTAGACCCTAATAATATTGAAATGTTTGAACATTGTAGTAGAATATTAGGTGGTTTGAATTTAGGAATTGACTATGTAAGTCCAAACATATCATTACCATATACATCAGGAGGAGTAATAATAGAAGTTAATGGTGACCCTGGATTTGGACCTCATAGAGTAGCACATAAAAGCTCACTAGAAATACATAAAACATTTGTAGAAGCATTATTTGAATAAATATATTAAATTGAATAAATATTTAATATGTTTAAGTGTATTTTTCAATAAATTTGATACAAGACATGGTTATTGGTCCGTATTTTTCGTTTGTCATATCTTTTATAAGATTTTTTAACTTACTTTTACCGTATGCGATATTAATGTAGAATAAATATATTATAAATAAACCAAACCCGAAGTATAAACCATCAAAATTTTTTGGGATTCCAAATAAATATGCTGGATATATTTTTGTAACTAATATAAGTCCCCATAAAATAAAAATACGTGATAAATTTGCCCCTTTATATATATTAATCATTGTCATAATAAGATTACCAATAACAGCGATAACAATAATATAAAATGGAGATGGTACATCAATTAATTTAAAATAATATATAATTGTCCATATTAATACCCAATAAGAAAATACTGCGTCAGGTGTCATATTAATATATTATTACTACATTTTTATTTTTTCCCCTTTTTGGTTTTTCTTCGTGTTTTTCTCTTTCTTTTCTTCATCAAATTTCTTCTCTTAGTTTTTTTTGATTTTTTCCCACCCTTGTCAGGACATTTATCTAGTAATTTTTGTAATTTTTCATATAGTTCTTTTAATCG
>Ga0233439_10002438_pt1 | contig 20982 bp, 19 predicted proteins | sample SI_123_September_6_FD_182713 | JGI IMG/M metagenome (GOLD analysis project Ga0233439, IMG submission 182713) | Seawater microbial communities from Saanich Inlet, British Columbia, Canada - SI_123_September2016_100_MG | ecosystem: Environmental > Aquatic > Marine > Inlet | place: Canada: British... | reverse complement strand
TTCTTAATAATAATTATTTCTGGAATAATTATTGGCTCATTATTATTTTATGAATATAAGAAAGATGATTGGAGAATGAATAATCAAATTGAAATAGATAATGTAAAAATAGCAAAAGAAATAATTTTAACTACAGGTAATGTTAATTTACACCCAACAGAAGCTCGTTATATTTTAGCATTACAAATTCCAAATGAATGGCCATATTTTCTCAAAGATATTCAATTAAGCCCTACAACAATTCCATGGTTAGATAGTAAATCATTAGAAGGCTATATTAAACAAAATGAAAAAGAATTAACACATATTATTGTAGATGATAATAAAAAATTACCAGAATTTTTACTGGATGTTTATTATAATGAACATAATTATGATTTTTTAGTTCTTAAGAAAGATTTTGGGAAATTAGGATTTGATACTAAATTAAAAATTTTTAAAATTGATTACGATAAATTTTATTTATCTGATGAATAAATATTAGAGTAAACTAAATTTATTTATAAATTATTAATAATTTAATTTCTACTTATTTTGAATTTTTAATTGATTATAATTATACAATTTATGAGATTTTAGAATGATTTTGATTACTCTATCTAATCCATTAAGTATTTTTAATTTTTTTAATTTTCTATCAAATTCTTTTCTATTATTATAGTCCAACATTTTTTCAAAAATTATTGGGAATTGTTGCGCTAATTTAGAATTAATTTGATATCCAATTTTTTCTTTAGTAATGAAAGAATGTTTTGATTCTCGTGAATTTACTGGAATTGAAATACAAGGCACATTTAATGATGCCAATTCAAAAACAGTTCTTCCATTAGAAGTAATTGCAAAATCTGCATTTCTAAATTGATTTGCTAAATAGTCAGATCTCTCAACAACATCAATGTTATATCCATTTTTTTTCATTTCATTAATTAATGAAAATAATTTTTTTGAAAAATTATAACCAAATCCCAAGATCACAGTAAATTTTATAGAATAATATGGATATTTTAACAGAATTTTTAGAATATCATAAGTCTTATTCGTAGGATCTGTACCTCCAAAACTTATCACAATATGGGATACTTTTTTTCTAAGATTATGAGGCGGTAGAAATCTAAATTCATCTCTAACACAAGCAAAGGAATTTCCATAATAATGATTTTTCTTTGATTTTCCATAATAAATTGGATTAAATACTAAATCAGCTAAAGAATTACCTTTTCCTAAATCTTCAAAATTTACAACAAAACAACCAGAATTTTTCAATTGTTTCATGTAAGAAATTTCAGTGTTTAGAATATCATTAAAAACGATATCAGGTTGATATTTGTTAAGAATTTTCTTGAATTCGGAACTATTTGAAAAGAAATTAAGTTCAAAATTATATTCTTTAATTTTTTGAAATCCCATTTTTCTTTTATTATGCATTACAATTAGTATATCAAATTGTCTCAATCGGTTTAATATTGTTAATATATTAAAAATATGACCTAAACCCAGTAATTTACTTCCATCAACTCTAACAAGAATTTTCTTCCTTGAGAGAATTTTCTCTAATGAGGAAAATGAATGGTAATCTTCAAGATTAATTAAATTTGATTTTGGTATTGAAATTCCGAAATTTTGTTGAATTTTTTTTTCCTTTAACAAAAAATCACAATCAAAAGAAAAAATTTGGTGTAATTTAACAATTTTTTTGTTAATTTTTAAAAGTTTGTTTAAATTTTTTTGATTAGACGAAATATTTACAAAATTTTCATTAATTTTAAATTCTTCATATCCCACAATTGATTTTACATTATTTGATAAATTTGAGAAAAAAGATTCAATTGTTTTCTTTTTAAATAATGGATAGTTAGGAGATATAACAAAACAAGAATCATAGTTCAACCCTTTTGTTTTTAATTTTAATAATGCATTATGAACAATAGAAAAAACAGATGTATCATTTTTAGTTAAACGTTTTGGCCTATCAATAAAATTACATCCATAGAATGTTGTAATTGTTTTAATCATTTCAGAGTCAGTTGAAACATAAATATCAGCTTTTTTGTATTCTAAACAATTTTTTAAAATATAATAAAGTAAGGGTTTATCATTGACTAAATGAAGATTTTGTTTTGAAATTAATTCTTGTGTATTTTCTCTTGCTAGAATTAAAATTAATTTTTTTGCCATATTATTTTAGATCTTTCCATTGAATAGGTTGATCATTATCAAGATTAATTTTTGCTTTCATACCAATAACTTTTTTCAGAAATTTAGGAGAAATTCCAATACCAGGTCTTTTAATTGCTATTTTTTCTTTTGTAATAAGTTCATCCATAGAAATATTTTTGTTTGTTACAATACTTCTTCTAGCATATTTTACAGCTTCAGATTCAGAATCAAAATTTTTTCTTTTAGACACTCCTTTAGAAATTTCAGCATCATTTAATTCTAATTTTAATTTTTTGAAATCATTGGAATCTAAGGAAAGTCGATGATCAGGACTAGTTTTTAGATTTTTATTATATGTAAAGTGTTTTTCAATACAACATGAACCATAAAATGTAGAATAGACAGCAATATTAGTCCCTAATGTATGATCAGAAAATCCTATAGGATAATTAGGGAATTTATTTGAAAGCGTTTGAATCATTTCTAGATTTGCATCTTCAGATTTTGTGGGATATGACGTAATGCAATGCATTATTATAATTTTTTTATTACCTTGTTTTTCAATTGTATTTATTGCTTCTTTGATTTCGTTTAGAGACGCCATACCAGTGGAAATGAAAATAGGTAGTTTTTTCTTTGCAACATGTTCAATTAAAGGAATATGAGTAATGTCAGCAGATGCAATCTTAAATGCTGGAGCTCCTAAAGAATGTAAAAGATTTGCACTTTCTTCATCAAAAGGAGTTGAAAAACAAATTATTTTTTTCTTTTTTGCATAATTAAAAATTTTTTTCCAATCACTATTGGTTAATCCATCCAATTTTTTAAATACATCAAATTGTGATTCATTTTTTTTCTTGTCTTTCCAATATTTAGGAGCAGTTTTTGTAGCCAATTTTGCTGCTTTGTAAGTTTGAAATTTAATACTATCAGCATTCCCAAGAACAGCTGCATCAATCAATTTTAGTGCTTTTTTTAAATTGCCTTCATGATTTGCACCCGCTTCAGCAATTGTAAAACAAGGATTGTTTTTACCAATGAATTTATTATGAATCTTAATTTGTTTCAATTTTATTTATTTTGTGACATTTAATTAGCCATTTATGGATTTCTCCTCTATATTCAGAATAATTAAGAATATTAAAGAATTTTAGGCATTAATTATCATATCAATTTGAAAGAAAATGATTAATCAATAATTTTTTCATAAATAGTTGCTTTTGGTTTAAAACCAAGATTTTTAATTAATTTTTTTGAAGATTCATTTTTATCATTTATAGTAGCAAAAAATCTTTCACGAGGATTCAATTTCATAAGTAATTTTACAGATTCAGTTCCAATCCCTTTATTTTGAATTTTTTTATCCAAGAAATAACCAATCTCATTATTTTCTAAAATTTGAACAAATCCTAAAGATTCATTTTCATCTGAAATTACATAACGTTTAATTTTATTTTTAAAAAATTCATCAATTGTAGGCATAGATAAAAAAGTTACAGAAAGATCAGACTTCAAAAATTCTTTAATTAAATTATAAATGAATAAATTGTCTTCGATAACAGATTCACGCAAAAAATAGGTTTTGTTTTTTAAAAAATATTTATTTGTCATTCATTCAATCAACATTATATTAGCATTTAATTCTTTTTTACTATTAAAATATTATTTAATTATATTTTTAATCATTTCATTCATAAGTAATTTTTTAAATTAAATATGAGAGCAAAATTTAAAAAATATTTTAATGCATTGTATGTCCACCATAGATTAAATTGATTAGTTTTTAGTGTAAGTTGAGAGATTCTAGGAATAGTAAATTCATTAGCTCTTTCTATTGTAACTTTGGTATCTAATTGTTTTAGAAAACTTTCTAAATCAGTTGTTTTTTTAAGTTCACTCCTATTTTTTTGTTGAATATACATTTCTCCTCTATGTATATCCTCGGTTGTGATTTTTAAAACATTAAAATCGTTTAAAGATGTAAGTAGATTAGAATAGTTTGATGGGTCCTTAGGTAATTCAACTGTAAGTATTTGTGGTAATGAATGTTTCATGAATTCACAATTTATTTTATCATCATCAAAAAATGCAATGCTATCTAATCCAATATTAAGTTCTTGAGCAATTTCTTTCATATTAGATACTTTGTCATTCCAATTGATTCGAATACAAGCAAAATTTTTTTTGCGCAGAACCATAAAAGGATGTTCTTCAATAACTTTTAAAGCATCATCAAGGTTATTTTTACTATTAATTGCTAATATTATTCCACGTTGATGAAGTGCAAGCAATCGTTGTTGAAATTCCATAAAAGAAGCTCCTTTACCATTTGGAGAAAGATCAATTCCTTCAAAACCGTCTTCACCAACTATACCTCCCCATAAGGTATTATCTAAATCTAAAACTATGCACTTTTTATTAATTCCAACAATTGGTTTGATATATCCCATTAATTCATCTACAAAAAATTCAACAGAATTTAAAGAAATATGAATATCTCCAAAATAAAATTGACGGTAATCAAAAACGTTTAACTCTCCATGTTTTTGAATGAAAGAATTCATATCAAAAAGAAATAAAGAAGGTTTATTCCGAATAAAACAATTTAATTGTAAATTAAAATCTTCAATCATTTCTTTCATTGAATATTCAACTTTATTTTCAAAAATTCCATATGGAGAATAAGTTGGAATAGAAAGAGAAGATATGATTAATTTTGATTCAGAGTTTTTACAAAATTGTTCTAAAATTGAAAATATGTTTTCAGTTGCTTCTTTAATTATCTTTTTTTTTTCAATAACAGATTTTGAATAAGGAAAAAAGAATAGATCTCCAATAATTTTTCTAGTATCTAATAGTAAAAATGTGATATCAGCTTTAAATTTATAGATAGAACTTGAAGGATTTAGCACTTCTTGCATATATTGATTGTAATTAGCTTGAAAAGTAGTACAACCAATATTTGATTGTGAACATTTTATTGAAACAATTTCTGGAATTCCATTGATAGTAAAACTAGAAAGAAATGCAACTCGTGTTTGTTTAGGAAATTTTTTTAAATCGAGGGACTTGACGGATTTAATGTATTCATAAATTTTCATGATGATAATATAAAAGAGACAGATTTATAATTTTAGAATATACAGTACGAAATAGTGAAAGTAAAATGTGCTGTAATTGGTTTAGGAAGAATAGGAGTAGGTTTCGATGATAATCAAAATAAAATCATACGCACACATGTTCAAGCATATAAAAATCATAAAAATTGTGAATTAATTTCATTATGTGATATTGATGAAAATAAGTTAAAAAAATATGGTAAAAAATTTAGAATATCAGAATTATATACATCTTATTCAGAATTATTTAAAAATGAAAAAATAGATTGTGTTTCTATTTGTACATTTGCAGATACACATAAAAAAATTGTAAAAAAAGCTGCAGAATTTGGCGTAAAAAGAATTTTTTTAGAAAAACCCATGGCTAGTACTTTAGACGATGCAAAAGAAATCATAAATATTTGTAAAAAAAATAAAATTACACTTTCAATTGACCATCAAAGAAGATTTCATTCAAATTATCCAGAAATTAAAAAAAATATAGAAAATAAACTCGGAAAAATTTATTTTATAAATATTACATATGGATCAGGTATTGGAAACACAGGTACGCATATTTTTGATATGTTAAGATATTTTTTTGGAGAGGTTTATTCAATTCAAAGCAGCAAAAGTTCTATAAAATCAAATAATCCAAAAGATCCAAACATTGATGTTTCTTTAACATTTGTTAATAAGATAAAATGTAAAATGAATGTTTTAGATTGGAACAATTATGCAGAATTAAAAATGGATATTTTTGGTAAAAATGGAATGATCAGTTTAAACATGTTAAATAATATTGGTGAATACTACACTAATATTAAAAAAAATACAGAAAGTTATCAAACCCTCAAATTAAGTAAAACTATTAACAAAAAATCAAAATTATCACCAATTCAAATTGGTCTAAATGATTTACTATTATCTACAAAAAACAATTGTAAAACACTATCTGAACCTAATGATGGGTATCATGCATTAGAGCTAATAATAGCTAGCATGATGTCATTAAATAATAATAAGATAATCACATTGCCAATTAAAAAATCAAAAATAAATATTTCTGTAAGGTAAAAAATTATGTTAGGTGTAATACAAGCTAGAATGAATTCAAAAAGATTGCCTGGGAAAGCAATGATGATGATTAAAGGAAAACCTATGATATGGCACATAATTAATAGAATTAAAAATATTGAAAATATTTCAGATGTAATTGTATCAACATCAAATACAAAAGAAGATCAAATATTATGTAAATATTTAAAAAAAAATAAAATAAAATATTTTTCTGGAAGTGAAAACAATATTTTAGAAAGGTTATACGAAACTGCAAAGAAATTTGGACCAGATTCAATAGTAAAAATTAATGGAGATTCTCCATTAATTGATCCATTTTTAATAAATAATGGAATTACAAAATTCTTATCAAGTAAAAATAAACCAGATATGGTAACAAATTCAATACAAGATACTTTTCCTATGGGATTACAATATTGGATAATAAATTATAAAACTTTAGAACAATTATATCAAAAAATTTCAGATAAATTTTGGAAAGAGTATTTTATTATGTATATACTAGAAAATAAAAATAAATTTTCAGTTATAGAAATGAAAAATAATAAAGATTATTCACATTTACGATGGACTGTAGACTATGAAGAAGATTTAAAGTTTGTAAGAGAAATTTATGAGAATTTATATACAAATAAAGAAATTTTTTCAATGAAAAACATTTTAGAATTATTAGAAAGAAAAGAAAATCTATCAAAGATTAATGCCAGATATGATCCTAAATCATATTTAGAACTATATGAAAAAGATAAAAAACAAAATTTATGTTAGAAGAAATTAAGAAATTAATTCATTTTTACAATTTAAGATTTTTTTGATGGCATCTATAATATCCTGCATATCTGATATTGTAGCAGGAGGTCTACAAATTAGAGTGTTAACTAATGTAGTATCATGTAATTCTTCAGCAGTGGGGCAAATTCCTTTAGAATATTCTACATTTCCATTATAATGTCTAAATGCAAATGCCTGCTTTTCTAAATATAATGGATTAAGGTATAATGGTTCAACATATCCTGCAAAACACGGAATACCTTCAGCCTGAAGAGCATCACAAAAAAGATTACGAGAGATGCCAATTAGTTTTTCATCAAAGCGGAATCCAAACATCCAGTAAACATGTTTTACATGATCATGTTTGACATGAGTCAAGCCAGGAATTTTATTTATTTCAGATTCTAAAAATGATCCTAACTTTATGCGTTCATTAGTGAGATAATCTAATTTTTTTAATTGAGCAATACCTAAAGCTGCTTCCATTTCAGTCATTCGATATCCCCAACCAAGAAATTCTGATTTGTATGTTCTTTTTTTCATGCTAGGTAATACAACTTCTCCATGGTTTCTAACCATACGCGCGGTATTTGCGATATCTTCATCATCAGTAATAAGCATACCACCCTCTCCAGTCATTATTGTTTTTGATTCTTGAAAAGAAAATATGCCACAGTCACCCATTGTTCCGACTTTTTTATTCTTGTATTCCCCATTGATACTCTGTGCACAATCTTCAATAATTTTCAGATTATTTTTTTTTGCAATATCTAATATTTCATCCATTTCACATGAATGACCAAATAAATGAACAGGAATAATTGCTTTAGTTAAAGAGGAAATACAATTTTCAATTTTTTTAGGATCTATACAAAAAGTTTCAGTTTCAACATCACAAAATATAGGGATAGAATTATTCATTAAAGCAGAGGTTGCTGTAGATGTGAAAGTTGTTGGCGGTACAATTACTTCTTCACCAGGGGCAACACCGACAGAAACAACAGCTGCATGCAAGGCAGAAGAAGCTGAATTAAAAGCCACAGCAAATTTACTTCCTATTTTTTGAGAAAATTTTTCTTCAAATTCTCGAATTTTTTTACCACCGAGAAAATTTTCACCTGGACTTGCAATAAAAGTAGAAATATTTCCACTTTCTAAAACTTGTAGTAGTTGTGATTTTTCATCATCTCCAATAATTGGATGTTTAGGGAAAGGATTCTGTCTAATTTTAGGACCACCATTTAATGCAAGTTTTTCCAATGTATAAGATTTAAGAAATTGGTTATTAAATCATATGATATAAAAAAACAATAAATATCAAAAAATCATAATAATCAAATTTTAAAATTATGATAATGATTTGCTATTAAATCAAATTCAGTCTGATAATGCTCATAAAAATTTTGAAAATTATCAAGAGAGTCATTCAAGGAATCATTATAAAGTGATGATTTGATTTTCAATGTATCAGACATCATATTCATATATGGAATCACAATTTCATTATTTTCAATTACGTTAATTAAACATGAAAGTTCTTTTGAATTATCAATTTTTAGTTGGAATGCTTTAGTAAATAAATCAGGTAATTCTGAAATATCATTTACAGGAAACACTGAATTTAAACCATCGTAAAAAATATCATGTAATGTCAAAACAGGTTTATTAAAAAATAATGCTTCAAAACCAGCAGTTGGAAAAACTCCAATTACTGCTTTACATTTTGAAATTAATTCAAAATGAGATGTTTCATTATGAATTAATTTGACATTTGGTAATTTTAGAATATCTTGATAAAAAGTTAATGATTTCCAAAGTTTTATTTTTTGAGCAGGATGTTCTTTTACATAAAGAATTGAATCAACAGGTAACGATTTTGAAATATATTGAATTAAAGATAGTAAATTAGAATGATATGGTGAATTGAATAGATTTACTGCTTCGGGTGTTTGATTAAGTGGGAAAAAAACAAAATTGTCTTTTTCAATTACTTCCCTCAAAGAATTTTTTTCTAAGAATTTAGAGATTTTATTTTGTGAAATTTTTGTTTTAATTAACCAAGGAAGATAATTTGAAAAATTTTTATGCCTGTTATGGTATGTCAGAGGAGGATTTTTATTAAATTGTTGGATATAACGCGTAATTTTTTTAGATAAACTAAATTTCACAAATTTTGCATTCATTCCAGTTTTTACATGAGAAAAATGTGTTCGTTTTTTAATATAATCAATATCAACTGATGAAAAAGAGCTTGTTGAATTTAATGATTTGAAATATTCACTTTTAATTTCATTTAATTTATAATCATCACTTAGAAGAAATGAGTTAAATAATTTTAGAGGGCTCAACATTAATGTTTTAATGCCTAAACTTTTTGCCACATAAAATAATAAAATATTTGAAATATTTTCTCCAACTTGTTGCATAATAATAAAATCAGGTTGTACTCTATTAAGAAAATCTAAATAAAATTTAATTATAGGTTCTATAATTGAAAAAATCTCATTTTTTGTGTAGTAATGAAAAAAACTTCGATCTTCAATAAAAAATCTTTCAGAATATATCATTTGCCATAAATTTCGATCAAGTTTAGTTTCAATTTTTTTTAGAAAATCTATATCAAAAGAAGTATTTGATTCATAGTGTTCTGGATAATAGTGTAATTCCTCAAAATTTATTAAATCTTGATTAGAAAAAAAATCATAATCTTTTTTGAAAGACGTTAAACCATAAAATTTGTAATCATGAATTTTTTTTAAAGAAAGTCCTATTCCAAAATGTAGATAACTCACTGAGTCGTCAAGCCAAAGTAATACTTTTTTTGTCATTTAGTCTTTCTTTTTTGGAATTATAAAAATATAGGTATTGATAGTTACTAGTAGTAATATAATTATCTAATAATCAATTTATTTTTATTATCGTATCTTTCATACGTTACACTAAATTATACAATTAATCAATGTAAATTACTAAAATGAAAATTGCTCTCGTTTCTGCATTTTTAGAAGATGAAGTGTATGAAAAAAGACTAAATAATGAATTTATGGAAAAAGTGATTTGTAATGAAGATCATTTTTATCATAGAATTGCAAAATCACTTACACAAAATGGATTAGAACCTGTTGTGCATTATTTATCTGAAGAAAAAGAAATTAAAGAGTTCACTCACAAATATGGTCATAAAATTAAAAGAATTCCTGCAAAAAAATACCCATTTATTCATGAATCAATTGTAAAATCACCAGAATTAATAAAAAATATACAAAATGATTTTGATCTTTGTAATTTTGTTTCTGGATATTATGTAAAATATAAAATTCCAGATATGTTTGATTATACTACATCAAAATTATATAAAAAAATGCCCATAATAGCTAGATGGGCAGGTGGAAATCATAAATGGTTACTACCACTAAGAAAAGAAATTAAAAAAACTTCATTAAACAAATGTGATAAAATAATTTGTTCTGGAGAAAATGAGATTAAAAATTTAGAAAAAATTTTTGAAATACCTAAAGAAAAAATTTTACAAATTATGAATCCAATAGATACTACAATTTTTAAATCTAGAAAGAAAGAAACAGCAGCAAAAAAGTTAGAATTAGATTCTAATTATCAATATTTATTGTATGTTGGAAGACTTTCTAAAAATAAAGGAATTGAAGAGATTTTGAGTGTATTTAAAAAATTAAAAGAAAGTCATTCGAACTTGAAATTAATTTTAATTGGAGATGGTCCATTACTAAATCAAATTCAAGACTATATTAAACAAAATAATTTAATCACAGATGTAATTCTTCCAGGTAGATTAACACATGAAATTGCTTGCTACTACTATAACATAAGCTCAGTTTTACTAAATATTGGTGCATCAGGAGGATTAGCAAATGTAGTAATAGAAGCAATTGCATCAAAATTACCAATTCTTGCAACAAATGTGGGTGCAACAAAAGATTATGTAAATAGTAAAATGAATAATGGAATTTTAATTAATTCAAATAATGAATCAGAAATTGAAAATGGGATAATAGAAATTATTTTAAATGAAAAAAAATATAAAAATTCAAATGAAAATATTCTAGAAAAATTTTCATTTAATTATTTTGGAAAAAAGCTAAATGAGACATATATGGAATTATTAAATAAATGATATTTTTCATAAAAGGTTTAAACAGCAAAGGAATATGATGAAAATATGAGTCAAGGATGGATTAGAAGACGTTGGTGGGAATTTCGTGCAGGACATAGTGTATACTTAATTTTTGTTTTAACATTTATCAATTTTATTTTAATTGCATATAGATTATTGATTGAAAAAATTCCAATGTTTCAAGAGTTATTTCCTAATTTGTCGATCTTTGTATTATTATTTTTAGGATTTTACATTCCAACAGCAATTATTATAGGATTTTGGCATAGAAAGACTCAGTTAAAAGTTGAAACAACATTAAACATGCAAGAAAATCCAGTTTTTGCAAAAATGTTTAGAACCATGTTAGATGTACAAACAGGTAAAGCAAGTGATAAAGAAATTAGAGAATTTAGAGATTTTTTGACAAAAATAGAAAGTAAATTGGAATTCTAAAAAATGAATTTTAGGAAAACTTTTATCAAAAGACGTTGGTATGACGGAAGAACAGGAACTACAACATATCTATTATTTGGATTAACATTAATGAATTTTATTTTAATTGCATATAGATTCTTAATTGAAAAAAATACATTATTTGAAAATTTGATCTCTGATTTGACTATTTTTTCAATTATTTTTATCGTAACTTATATACCAATTTCAATAATCATTGGGTATTGGCACAGAAAGACTCAATGGAAAATTGAATTAGCAATCAAACAATTAGAAAATCCAATGAATGCAAAAATGTTTAGAACCATGTTAGATGTACAAACAGGTAAAGCAAGTGATAAAGAAATTAGAGAATTTAGAGATTTTTTGACAAAAATAGAAAGTAAAAAGTAATGAAATTTTTATATTAATGTAAAAAATTGATAAAATAGTTTTGAAATTAGATTTTATTAAAAAGGGCCCAGTATTGTTCATAGGGTGCCATCCAGATGATATTGAATTAGGATGTGGTGGATTAATCAATAAATTAAAAAATGAATATGAAATTTATGCATTGAATCTTTCAAAAAATCTTGATCAACTTGAACACAAAAATTTAGTTAATGAATCTAAAAAAAGTTTAAAAATTTTAGGAGTTAAAGAAAATAATATTATATTTGGGGATTTTAAATCAAGGGAATTTTCATATCAAAGGCAAGAAATAATTGATTACTTATGGCAAATAAAAAAGAAAATTAATCCCACATGTATTTTTATTACTCCATTTGATTTACATCAAGATCATCAGGTATGCAATATGGAATCAAAAAGAGTGTTTAGGGAAAAATCTATTTTAGAATATGATTTAGTTAGAAGTTCATTAGATAGAAATCATTCAATTTTTGTAGAATTAACAAAAAAAGATTTAGATTTTAAAATAAAAGCCTTAGAACAATATAAGACTCATTCAAAAAGAAATTATTTCAAAAAGCAAGCAATTACTTCAATTGCACAATCAGGTGGAATTAAACAAGAATTAAATTTTTGTGAAATTTTTAAACCAGTTTCTATAATTTTTTAGAAAACATCAGAATCATTCATTGAATAATACCAATTATTTATTTTACAAATTTGATTTTTGATTTTTGGATTGAAAGATTTTACAATAAAATGAGAATTAAATGAAAGATTTTCTGTAAATTTTACATATTTTTTTAATGGATACTGTTTTGGAATCCACATGGTCACATAATCACATTTTAACTTTTCTGAAAGATTTGCTGCAACTAGAGGTAATTTTGAAAATAGTTCAACCTCATTGTGACCAAAAAAGTCTAAAATTTGTAATTCATTTTGATATTTTTTAAAAATAAAAAGCAAAGTGTCATTTTGAAAAATATAATATTTATTTAATGGGTGTTGATTGATTCTATTATCTAAAGATTTATAATTTTTATCTAAATAAACAGAAGAAAAATTATTTGGAATTAAATTTAATTTAAAAAAATTATTTTTTTTAAAAATACTAAAATTAAATTTAAAATTTTTATTTTCAATCAATTTAGTTAAATTAAGTTTCACATAATTAATTGGTTTTAATTCTGTAAATCCAAATTTCTTAATGAATAAAGGAAATGAATTATTATTTGCAAATCCAATAATAAAATTATATTTTTTTTCTTTTGCCTTTTCAAATGTTTTAGAAGCTAATTTTGAAAAAATTCCTTGTCCAGAAAATTTTTTGTTAGTCATTGTAAGAAAAGAATAACCACCCAAATAATGTACATTATTAACTATCAATGAAATTGGAGTTAAAGCATAAAATCCGACTATTTTGGATTCAAATTTCATCACATATGCAATAGGAGTTCCAAAAGTATTACATTTTAGTCGATATCTAAAATATTTTTGAGATTTTTTTCTTCCATAAGATTCAAAATATAATTTAGTAATATCTTTTTCATATTTTTCTGTATATTTTAAAATTTGAAATTTTTTATCCATAATTAATCTCACATGTTATGAATTTAAAATAAACTATAATGTTTCAGATGAAGACATTTCTTTTGTGATAAACAATCTGTACCATACTTCATATCCTAATAATGAAAAGAATTTGTTAATATATCTAATATTTTTATCGGAATCAGCTTTTTGAAAATTTTTCTGAATCCACTCATTCGAAATCCATCCATCTTTAACAATTCTTGCATCAAATAGGTATTGTTTACAAATTTCTTTTCCATAACTATCCCATAATGATGAAGTATTTACTGCAAATCCTTGTTTGAGTTTAGGAAATAAAAGGGATGAAACATGTTCAGGAATTAATTTTCTAAGAGGCAGTTTACCAATATTTTTTGAAGAATCATATTTTTCTTCAGGAGATATACGTAGACCTTCTTCAATAACAGAATTCTCTAAAAATGGACTAATAGAAGAAATTTTGAAGAAATTATAAAATTTTTCGTAATTTGGAATAAAATTATTTTTTAATTTTCCATTAAAATCTGCTAAAAAAAGTTGATCTAAAGTAGAAAGAGGATTATCAAAAAAGGGTTTTAAAATATCATTAATTTGATTCCACGAAAATTCAAATTTTTTTCCAAAAAGGTTTTCTTGATCAGGAACCCAATCACGTTCATGACATTGTAAATATGTCTTAATTTTTTCGATAGGAGATGAATTATCATTTACAGAATTTAAAAATTTTGAATATCGAAAAGTGTATCCTCCAAATATTTCATCTGCTCCATCTCCAGTCAATAATGAATTAGACACAGATTTTGAATTTTTTACAAGATAATACCAATTCATTACATCATAATATGGTTCCTTCAAAATTCCAATTGCAGTAGGTAACTCTTTTAAAAAATTATCAACATGAATAATTTTATGATCAATATCAAAATTTTGTGCAATATTTGATGCAGATTTAGACTCATCCTCACTATGAGGAAATGTAATAGTAATTGCTGTGATGGGCAGATCTGGAAAAATTTCTTTTGTCAATGATAAAAGTAATGTAGAATCAACTCCACCACTTAAAGCAACAGATAAATTAGATTTTGAAATTAAATTTTTTTTAAGTGAGTTTTGTAAAAGATTTTTGATTAGAGTATGATTAACTGTTTTTTTAGGCAAATAATCTTTCCAATTTATTTTTTTTAAATTAGATTGATTATTTGGATCATATCTTAAAGTTAAGATATTAGATATTTTATCAAATGGTAAATTTTTATTTTTTAGAGAATCCACGTCCAATTCCTCTAAAAATTACACCAGAATTTTTTGCTAAATCCATATCAATTATACCACGAGTATCTATGAAAATTGGAGTTTTCATTTTTTGTGTCAGAGATTTTATGTCTATTTTTTTAAATTCATTATGTGCAGTTACAAGAATTATAGCATCACAATTTTCAACAGTATCAAACAAAGAATCATTAACAATATGTGAAAAACAATTTTTTGATTTGTAAAAAGGATCATAAATTTTGATTTTTGCACCTAAATTTGTTAAAATTTCAATTATATCTTTAGCAGGGGATAATTGAATATCTGCAACATTGGGTTTGTAAGATACACCAAGAATTGCAATTGAGCAATTTTTTACTGATTTTCCAGTTTCATTCAAAGCATCAATAACTAATTCAACAGTATGACGTGGCATATGTTCATTAATTTCTCTAGCAACCTCAATTAGTCTTAAAACACCGTCAAATGTTTTACGTGCAGTATTAAGATATTGATATGAATTTACAGGTAAACATGGTCCTCCTACACCTGCACCTGGATAATGAGTTTGAAAATTATATTTTCGATCACATGCATCTAATACTTGTAAAATATCAATATCCATTTTTTCAAATAATAGAGATAATTCATTGACAAATGCAATGTTAACATCACGAAAAACATTAGCAGTTAATTTTGCTGCATTTGCTGTTTTACAATTAGGAAGAAGCAGTGTGTCTACACCAAATACATGTTTGTAAAGATTTGAAGTAGCTTCAGAAGCAATATCATTTATTCCTCCAATTAAACGAGGTAATTTTTTAAAATCACTTAAAATTTCACCAGGATTTGCAGTTTCAGGACACGCAACTAACGAAAAATCAACGTTTCGTTGATGTTTATTATCACTACCTTCTATGACCTGAATTAATTCATTTTCTATGAAACCAGGTTCAACAGTACTTTCAACAATTACAAGGACACCAGGTTTAATAAAATCATGCAAATTTTTTCCAACAGAAAGTAAAGCAGAATAATTTGGAACGTAATTATCATCCATAGGAGTAGGCAAGGACAAAATAATTACATCACACTGAGATAAAGATGATGAAATTTCATTAGTTGCAGAAAACTGTTTATTTGTAATTACTTTATCAAAAATTTTATCAAATTCAGGTTCATCTTTTAAAGGATATATCCCAGAAGTAATTTCACCAACTAATTTTGTATTAATATCTATGCCAATTGTTAAAAATCCTTTATCAGCAAAACACAAAGCAGTTGGCAATCCAATTCTACCAATTCCAACAACACCAATAGTGAGATTATTTGTGGAAATATTTTGCAATATGCTATCCATAGAGGATAAAAATAAATTTTCAGAATCAGAAGTATTCAAATTTTACTTAACTAAAATTTTTGATTGTTATAAGTTTATTTCATAATTTACAAGTATAGGTCAGAATTTAAAATTATTAGTAATTATTTCAATAATTCATTATAAAACTTCAGATATTTTGGAATTACTTTTTCCCAAATCATATTATTCATAACAAATTGATACGCATTATCAGATAATTTTTTTCTTAGATTTTCATCTTCTAATAAACGATTAATTGCATTTGCTAAAGAAACAGGATCGTTTGGAGGTACTAAAAGTCCAGTAATATTGTCTTGGACTAATTCAGGATTTCCTCCAACATTTGTTGCAACAACAGGCACTTTAAGAAAAAATGATTCTTTGATGGTAGTAGCTAAACTTTCCATTCTTGAAGGTTGAGCCAATACTGATGATGAATTTAGAATTTTCATTGCGTCTTGCCACGGAAGATTTGTACAATAAACAACTTTTCCATCAATTTTAGATTCAGCATTTTCTAGAATATCTATTCCTTTTCCATAATCTGCACGAGCAACATAAGCAACTTGATTTATAATTTTTTTAGAATTAAAATCAGGAAATTTACTAATATCTATAGGAGAAGGTAAATACTCTAAATCTACATTATTGTTTTCTTTATACATTTTTTTTGTGTATTTTGAATCAGTAGTAATTTTATCAGCATATTTCAATGCTTTTGATTCCACAAAATCACCAATTAATCCATAAGGTTTTGAATGAATTAATTTAATGGCATCAGAGAAAGTACCATGTATAGATAAAACTTTTTTACGAGCTTTAGAAAAATTCATCGCAAAAGCAGAAGGAGCATTAAATCCATGAACAATATCATAATTTTTTTGATTGCAAAATGATTTAATTGTACTAAAAAAAGCAAAACTAGGATTTTTTAGATTTTTAATTGGTAAATGGGGTGAATGTAATAAATCCACTTCATGACCCTGCTTTTTTAGTTGTTCAGATAACATAAAAGCGTGACCGCCAATTCCTCCAGCATATCTTGGAGAAATAAATAAAAACTTCACATAAAAAATTCACTAATCATTCTTAAAAGCTATTGGATCAAATAATAAAAATAATGCTTGATATAGTCAAAAGTAAACATAAAATTAAACAATGAAACGCGTATCAATAATTACTGAAAGTTCTTTAAACAAACTAAATGGAAATGTAGCAAGACCAAAATGGGAATTTGAATCTATTAAAAAAAATGGATTTAATAATATTCAACTAGTAGGAGATTTTTCTCAAAAAATAGAGAGTGAATTAAAAGATGATCTAATTCATGCTCAACAACTTTCAGGAAATATATTAAAAAATTCAAAATTTATAACAGATGTTCATGGATTAGAATATTTTCAATCAGAAAATTTGGCAAGAGGGTATTCAAATTTTTCATGGAGAAAATGGAGATTTAAAAATAAATCTAGACATTGGAAAAAAATAGAATTAGATGTATTTAAAAAATCTCAGCATCTAATTTGTGCAGGAGAAAGTATTTTAGAGAAAGTAGGAAAAATTCAAAATGCAACTTTAGTAAGAAATGCCTTAGATATTGAAAATTTTTTACCCACAACATGTGAAGAAATGAATGTTGGATTAGTGGGACCATTTATTCCAGGTAAAATTAATTATTTATCAATTAACATTATGAAAGAAATTTTTAAGAAACTTCCAAAAATTAATTTTACAATAATTGGTAAAACAGATAAATTTTTTAGAGATACATTAAATTTTCAAAATGTAAAATTTACTGGTGAAACATTAAATTATTTAGAAACACTCCGAAGTTGTAGTGTATTATTAGCTCCATATCCAGAATATGCATATTATTTAGGTTCAAAGAATAAAATTTTAGAATCTGCTGCATGTAAAATTCCAATCATCACCAGTAAAAGGGGTGGAATTGATTTTAATAATAAATTATTACTTATTGGTGAAAGTGCAGATCAATTAATTGAAAAAATTCTTTATCTAAAAAATGAAAATATACGTAAAGAGTTAGGAAATCAATTGAGGGGAGAGATTGAGAAAAATCATAATGCAGAAAAAGAATCTAAAAAAATAATTAAAATTTATAATGAATTCTTAGATTAACAATAGAGAAACTTAAACATGTGATAAAATAGATACAAATATGGAATTTGTTGTTACTGGAGGAGCTGGATTTATTGGAAGTAATATTGTGAAATTACTTGTCAAAAAAGGTCATAATGTAATAATTTTAGATAATCTCAATACAGGTAAAAGAGAAAACCTGGAATCAATTGAAGATCAAATTAATCTACATATTGTAGATATCAGAGATAAAAAAACAATTAATGAAATAATTAAAGATTCAGATGGAATTTTTCATCAAGCTGCATTAGCAAATGTTTTTGAATCATTTTCAAAATCTAAAGAATATTTTGATGTAAATGTAAATGGTACAAAAAATATTTTTGAGATAGCAAAAGAAAATGAAATAAAAGTTGTTTTTGCCAGTAGTTCCAGTGTTTATGGAGAAGTAAAAACAATGCCAATTACTGAAAATATTGACCGAAACCCAATTCACCCTTATGGGCAAACAAAACTAGAATGTGAATTTCTTGCTGAAAAATTTTCAAAAGAAGGATTAAAGGTAATTGGATTAAGATACTTCAATGTTTATGGATTAGGACAAAATGATGCATATGCAGGCGTAATTACAAAATTTTTAAATAAAATTAAAGAAAATAAATCCCCAGAAATTTTTGGAGATGGATCACAAACAAGAGATTTTATTTTTGTAAAAGATGTTGCAAATGCAAATTTATCTGCAATGGAAAGTGAAATTAATTTTGAATTTTTTAATATAGGTAGTCAAAAATCAATTTCAATTTTAGAATTAGCTCAAATTATAATTAAAAAATCAGGTTTAAATTTAAAACCAGAATTCAAAGAACCACTTCAAGGTGACGCCAAAATTAGTTTGTCAGATATTACTTTAGCAATTAAAAAATTACAATGGAATCCAACATACAAATTAGACAAATGGTTTGAAGAAGAAGTTTTTAATGAATAAATTATTCATTAGACATTTTTGTAAAAGCATCTTGATAATAAGGAATTGTTTCTTTTAATCCTTTTTCAAGATCCCATTGTAATTCATAATCAAGTAATTCTTTCAATTTTGTTGGTTTTAGATCAATTTCAATTTTAATTTCACCGGGACGCATTTTTTGGTAATCTCTACTAATTTTATGACCCCATACTTTTTCTAAAGCATCAATAATGTCATTTACAGAATGACTTATTCCTTGACCAATATGAATAATTTCACCACCAAGATTTTTTTTACTTTCAAGTGCTAGTACAAATGATTCAACTACATCTTGTACAAAAATATATTCTGATTTTTGTTTCCCATCACCATAAACAGGTACAGTGTTTCCACGAAGAGTTTCTATAATGAAAGTTGGAATGATTTTTTGATAATTAAATGGTGCATCTTTTGATGCATTTAGCCAACGTTCTCGTGCACCATAAATATTCCCTAATTTCATAGCAACAGTTTCAACACCATATTCTTTAGAAAATAATTGACAAAATTTTTCAATAGCATTTTTGGTTATTTTATATGGATTAATCCATGGTACATCAGGTGTTGTAGGAATAAGTACTCGAGAAATATTAAATTTCTTTGCAGCTTTTAAAATTCGAATTGTTCCAATAACATTAACTGAAGCTACATCCTCAACATCATATGTTGTAATAGTTTCACTTGTTCCTAAAATTGCGGCCATGTGAATTATTCTATCTTTCCCTTCAACGAGTGAAGGAATAATATTTTCATCTAAAACAGATCCCTTAACAAAAGTGAATTTTGGGTTATTTTGATGAAAAGTCATTTCAGGACTTTCCCATAAATCTAAAACAGTTACCTCATGATCGTCTTTTAGTAATCTATCGACCACATGACTTCCAATAAATCCTGCTCCACCAGTAATTAGAATTTTCATAACATTATTACCCAAATACTCTTTAGAATCAAGATTACAATGTATGAATTTTTTTGGTCTTAAATGCTTTTCCAGTTTTAAGAGTAAATTGAAAATAGTATTTATGAAAAAATTAACTAATTTTGAATAAATTAAGATATTAATTTAGAGAAAATAGTTTTAATTTGATTTTTCCAATACAAAATCAAATTGTTTTTTGATAGGATCATAGGTTTTATTTATTTCAAAAACAAGCACAGCGTGAAAAATTCCAACATTATCATTAGTAAAACTAGGAGAGGCATATACTAAATTTAACGGAGTATTACTTTCAGAATCATATCTAATTTCCTTAATGGAAAGAGGAACAAATCCAGGCTGGAATGATGTAGATTGTTGCCCACTATTTTCATTATACCATACGAATGGTTTGAATGGAATTGCATTACCAAGTAATGTTTCATTCCAAAAATAATTAGTACCAGTTAATCCATCAGAGTTTGAATATTTTTCAAATGGAAAGTGGATTACTTCTCTCTCCGTTAATGGTGTTGCAGGTATTATTATTTTAGCTATACGCATAAACCATTGTTTTTTAGATTCATCACCACCACCATTTAATACGTAAATAGAATCTCCTTCACTAGATGTCCATTGTAATTTTTCACCTGCTACAAATAAAAGTAGATAGTCAACATCTCGTTCATTAAGCAT